>Ga0183095_10278_pt2 | contig 185929 bp, 170 predicted proteins | sample BioMet4_FD_130346 | JGI IMG/M metagenome (GOLD analysis project Ga0183095, IMG submission 130346) | Microbial communities from bioreactor (seeded with sewage sludge) at LBNL, California, USA - Biofuel metagenome 4 (v2) (version 3) | ecosystem: Engineered > Bioreactor > Anaerobic > Unclassified ...
AGGAGACCAACTATGAAAAGTCAATCTTAAATTAGCAAAAAATTCCTTTTTTATATCGATGGCAAAAAGGGTAACCTTAACAAGGCTCCCGGGTGGGCGCTTTTAAACAAGTCTATCGATGTGATATACAGACCTCTTAATCGAGGTTAAATTCTAAGTCATCAGTCATCATTTTCCAGATGACCCTGACAAGCTTGCCGGCACAATGTCCCAGGGCATTGTAATGGGTCCGGCCTTCCGCCATCTTGGCATCATAATAAGCCTTGAAAGTGGAATTGTTTTTTACTACATTGTGAGCTGCGTTTATAAGGGCATAGCGCAGGACTTTGGATCCGCGCTTTGACATTCTTGTCCGCCTGGCCTGAAAGTTACCTGACTGATATACAGTGGGGTCAAGGCCGGCAAAGGCAAGCAGCTTGCAAGGATTGGAGAAACGGTGAATATCGCCTATTTCACCAAGTATCATTCCGCCGTTGATACAGCCGATACCCGGAATGGTCATGATAACTGAGTCATTGAACTTCATGATCTCAGCCATTTCATCTTCAATTTTCTGTAACTGGCTATCCAGTAACTCGATCTGTGCTATGGAGTGAGTTATCTGAATAGATAGAGCGCTGTCGGATGCGCCGACAGACTTCCGCGCGAGAACTCTTAATTCTTTAGCGTTATCCCTGTTGAAATGACCGTGCGAGGTTTTTACAAGCAGGTTCGCAAGATGAGTCATATGCATGGAAGCAATGGCCTCCGGTGTCGGAGCCTCCTTCAGGAGGGCATAGACAGATTTCTGATGCAGACCGGATTTAAAGAAGTACTGGAGCTCCGGGAAGACTTCATCAACATAGGCAGTGAGCTGTATTTTCAGCCGTGTACGCTGCTTGACGGTTTTCTGGTAGAAACGCCCCATAGTCTTCAGATCCATCAGGTCAAGGTCATAGAAAGTATAGAACCTGTAGGAATCTTGCATCATAAGAGTTTTGGCAATGATGTATGTGTCGACCTTGTCAGTCTTCGTTTTGCGGATGTTATTTTTACGCATAGCAGAAGTCTTAATGGGGTTCAACACACACACCTGGAAACTTTCGGCAACAAGGTACCTGATAAGGTTGTCGCCATAGTGTGCCGTTGATTCAAGACCGATGATGATTCTGTCGGGCTCCGCGTTAAGCGAATTGAGCTTCGAGACCAGCAGTTGGAAGCCATCACCGTCATTTGTAAATTTGAACGGCTCGATGAGTATTTCGCCATCAGACGAGACTGCTGAGGCAAAATGGTTAAGCTTGGCAATATCAATGCCAACATAAATCATGAGGTTGTACCTCCCTTTCTAAAGTCTGATACCGTGATGTCCACCAATCCATATCATCGTAGACTTGCGTGAGATAAGTACTCTGAGGGAAGAATCCCTGCTGGCAACATCCAACTAATAAACAATTCAGATACAGTTAGCGGCAATACACTCCTTTGAGTAGTCGAGCTACAGAATAAAATCAAAAGTCCACAGTATCTGAATGTATTGAACCACGATATTAAAAAGAAAGGAAATTGATGTTTTAGCTTCTGAAAACATCATACAAGATCAATATGGCAGACCAGAAACTTGCAAAGCAGATTATTGAAGCGGTCGGAGGGGCGGATAATGTCAGAACGCTTGGTCATTGTATGACAAGACTTCGATTCTCATTAAAAGACCAATCAAAGGCAAACGATGATATTGCGGGGAAAATCCCAGGAGTAAAAGGGATTTCTCGGGCAGCCGGTCAGTATCAGATGATTATCGGAACTGGAGTCGTTGATGATTATTTTGATACGATAATGGAAAATTATTCGTTCGCCAAAACGGCGTACAGTGATATGGAAGAAGGCAAAGATTTTGCGAATGAGAATTTTAATTTCAATCCTGGAAGTCTGATCAGCAATGCTCTTGGCATTGTTTCCGGAAGTATTGCTCCCTGGCTCGGCTGTATTATGGGTTCGCTGATGATTAGCGCGATTCTTTCACTCTTTGTATCTATGGGAATCCTTAGTACCGATAATACGACATTTAAGTTTTTCTCAGCTGTCTCGGGCGCGTGTATCTATTCTCTTCCGGTTTTAGTCGGTTTCAGCGCGGCAGAAAGGCTCGAGACAAACAGATATATGGGCGCGTTACTGGGGGCAATTATGATTTATCCTACACTCAGCAATGCTGTTGCGGAAGGGACAGTCGGTATATTTGGATTGAACATTCAGAAATTCTCATATACTTCCACGATCATTCCGGTCCTGCTTGTGGTATGGCTGCTAAAGTATGTTGAAAAATTCGCAAAGAAAATTTGTCCGCAAGTGATTTATATCTTTGGAGTAACGCTTATTGAATTGCTTATTACAGTTCCGCTCATTTTTCTTGTGGTCGGGCCGATTGGTGTAATCATTACAAATGCCATTTCTAATCTGGTACTCTTTATTTATTACCATGCAGGAATCCTGGCTCCCGCGGTTGCGGGCGCAATAATGCCGATTGCGGTTATGGCAGGTGTTCATCTCGGACTATTTCCGATTGCGGCATTGATGATAACCAATGTTGGCTATGATCCAATTATTCACCCAGCCCTTATGGTGTATAACATGAGCATAGCTGGAGCCAGTCTTGCATACGGCCTTCGCTCGAAAAATGTTGATAATCGTTCCCTTGGCATTTCTTCAGGAGTTTCTGGAATCCTTGGAATTTCAGAAGCAGGACTGTTCGGTATTGTTTTGCCAAATAAGAGGATTTTGCTTACAACCGAGATTGGAATATTGATTTCAGGCATTATAACAGGTTTTACAGGTTATAAGTGTTATATACCGCTATCACAGTCAGTTTTTTCAATTCCTGCCGCGGCGCATGGCGATTTTAATATGATGGCATGTATGATTTCTCTGGTCAGCGGTGTTGCAGCCAGTTTTATTGTCACCTTCTTTTTTGGGGGTGTTGGTAAAGATACTGCTTCAAATGATAGCAAAAATAGCAGAGTTAAATATGAACATGGAAAAGTATATGCTCCGATAAACGGGGACTATATAAAATTGTCTGAAATTCCTGATCCCGTGTTTTCCGCAGGTACGCTGGGTAAAGGCTGCGGTATCCTACCGGCTGATAACAAGATTTATGCTCCTGTTGATGGAGAGGTGGTGATGATTGCGGAAACGAAGCATGCTATAGGCATAAGGGCAGAAGACGGAACCGAGATTATGATCCATATCGGACTTGATACTGTGGATATGAAGGGAAAGGGATTCTATCCAAAGGTAATCGGCGGTGATCATGTTACTACCGGTCAGCTCATAATGGAATTTAGCGCGGAAGCAATCATAAAAGCAGGACATCCGTCTACGACAGCTCTCATTGTTACTAATTCTGATAATTACAGCGAGATAAGTATCGAAACCGGCAGAAAATATACAAAGGCTGCTGAAATAGGTTTTGTAAAAGCATGAAATAAGAATATCTGCTGCGATAAAAGTGCATGACAAGATTTGAATTATAAATTTTGTCATGCACTTTTCAATTTATTGGAATTTCTGATAAAAAACTTAAAGCAGGGAGATATTTCAAGATAATAAAGATGAAGAAGAAAGCCTTTATGTGGCTTATGATATCAGTATAAAAGAGATCAAATAAAACAGACTGAAAGAAAGGAGAGCAAACATGATATACAAATACGCGGTTATTGGTTATGGATTTATCGGAAGAAGGCATGTCAATACACTTAGGACTTTTGAAGATTCGGACTGTGTCGCTGTCTGTGACATTAATCCTGTTCGTCTCAAAGAAGTTAAAGAGCAGTATCCGGATATGAGAATCTATGAAAAGGCAGAAGATTTGTTCAGAAAAGAAAATTTAGACGGTGTAATTATTGCGGCCAATAATGTAGCACACAAAGATCTAACGGTTATGGCGGCTGAAAGTGGCTGCAATATTATCTGTGAGAAACCTGCGGCACTTTCAGTAGCGGAATTTGATGAAATGATGAATGCGGTTAACCGCGCGGGGGTATCATTTACCGTTCATCAGCAGAGACGCTTCGATAAAGATTTTGCTACTGTTAAAGAATGTTATGATAAAAAAATGGTTGGGGATATATACACAATACAAAGTTCTTTATACGGTTATAACGGAAATATGCATGACTGGCATGTTTATAAAAACCAAGGAGGAGGTATGCTTTATGACTGGGGCGTTCATCTTATTGATCAGATTCTTTATATGGTTGAAGGAAGGCTGGAAACCGTTTATGCTGATGTTCGCAATGTGATTAATAAAGAGGTAGATGATTATTTTAAGATAATCCTTCGCTTTGAGAATAATGTAACCGCGGAAATTGAGCTTGGTACTTATTTCCTGAATGATAAACCAGACTGGTTCGAACGTCACTGGTTTGTCGGCGGGGATAAAGGTTCTATGCATGTTGACAAATTTGAAGCAGAGGGCAGTATTGTCAGAACTACCAGACTGTTAAAAAATGTTGCGGAAGATCAGGATAAATCAGCAAAATCCTATGGCCCTACCCGTTCGTTTGGAGTCCCGGCTCCAGGAATTATTGTAAGCGAGCCACTTCCCAGAGTTTCAACTAATCAGTCAGACTATTTTGTTCATTATTTCAGAGCACTCAAAGGAGAAGAGAAAATGTTAGTAAAACCCGAAGAAGTTAGGAGAGTGCTGTGTGTAATGGAAGCCTGCAGGAAATCATCAGAGACAAAACAGAGTGTTGATTTTGAATAAAGGAGTATTCATATGCGGATTGATGCACATGTTCATATTGCAGTAAAAGAGGATGAGAATCCGATGTCGAGGCCGGAAAACGTAATCAGATCCATGGATGAAAACGGCATTGACAAGATTATCTGTTTTACTTTTGGAACGGGCCTTGATGGTCAGAAAAGGTTAGCGGATATGATAGCGCCTTACCGTGATCGAATGATTCCGTTGGCGTTTGTTGGACCGCGGGAAAAAGACGCGGCAGAACAACTATTGTATTGTTTGGATGAACTTGATTTTCAGGGTGTAAAACTGCATCCTTATGTTTCTAATTTCTGTGTCGCGGATATCAATCTGTTGAGACCAATATTTGATATTTTGGAGGAGAGAAGATCATACGCGGTTATTCACTGCGCAAGCGAGGACTTCCGAAGTCATCCGACCATGTTTGAAAGGCTTGGAAACAGTTTCCCACATGTACTGATACAGATGGCGCATATGGGTGAGGTCATGTCAACAAAGTATGCCGTTGATGTCGCAAAGCGGGTCCCGAATGTGTACCTTGACACAGCGATTTGTTCTTATGCCGCAGTTAACAGGGCGTTGGCAAACTGTCCGGATAAAGTTTTTATGGGCTGCGACTATCCTTTTTACAAGTTTGAAATGGAAATTCAGAAACAGCTTCTTGTGGCAAAAGATACTGGCAGAAATAAAGAAATTGAAAATATCATGGGCGGTAACTTTGTAAAAGCATTTACAATAGACGAAAATAACAACATACGCCATAATCTTTATAGATAAAGGACATTGGAAAGGCTATAATTATGAAGAAGGTAAAGTTTTATTACGCGCGTCATGGGGAGACACTGTTTAATGCCTTGAATCGTATGCAAGGATGGTGTGATTCTCCATTGACTGAAAACGGAATTAAAAATGCCATGGAGGTCCGTGAAATTTTAAGGGATATTCCGTTTAAGGCGGCTTATGTTTCTACCAGTGAGCGGTGTAGAGATACGTGTGCTATTATAGTGAAAGGCAGGAATATTCCTGTATATGAAAGAAAAGGTTTAAAAGAAGTCAATTTTGGAACTTGGGAAGCTGCCGAAATCGATAAAAATCTGGAAGAAATTAACAGAAGAAGAAGTAATGGTATTCACTGGGATGATTGCGGAGGAGACAGTGATGAATCCTTTGCCGAACGTGTAAAAGATACTTATCATCGTATTTATGATGATTGTAGTGACGGTGATCAGATTCTCATTGTTTCTCATGGCGCTGCATGGCTTTGGATGCAGAGAATTCTCCTTGGAATCGACAGCGCGACTTTCGGCAGAATGAGAGAAAATAAGGGGCTTCAAAAACTACCCAATGGTTTTAATGGAATATTCACCTGTACTGATGGTAAATGGCGTCTGGAAAGTTCACCCGGATTATCAGAGGAAGATATAAAATCCCTCTATGCCAGAACGAAAGAATATTGACTGATGATAAGGAGGTAGCTCAATGGAGAGAAGTTACCTGGAAGCGGACGCGCTGGTCGAACTGGATTTTACAGCGGATAATAAGATGGATTTTCATAGTCATGAGAATATTGAACTGCTGTTTGTGGTCAGCGGGGAAATGCAAATGACGTTGGAAGAGGATAGATACAGACTGAAAGATGGAGACATCGTCCTGATCAATACCAACCGAAAACATCGATACCAGGGAACGAAGAATCTGCTGTTGGCTCGTTTCCTTATTTCATATGCCAAGGTAAGGGAGCTTCTTGGCATGGATTATGTGCTGTTCTGGTGTAACTCCGCAGTTGACCAGAATGAAGCCTATGACGTATTAAGAAGGATAATTTTCAAAATTCTGAATCAGACAATCAGAGATGATGGATGCAACAAACTGTTCTTTAGCAGCATGTATTATAGAATACTGTATGTTTTGTCGGAAAATTTTATCCTCAATCCGAAAGATGAACGATATAAATCGGATGACGGTGTTGATAATGACCGAATGCAGCGGATTCTTGCCTATATACGGAATAATTACCGCCAAAATATTTCTTTGAATGAAATTGCGGAACACTTATTTTTGTCTCCTACTTATGTATCGAGGTATATAAGCCAGAAATATGGAAAAAGTTTTATTCAGCTGATCAATTCAGTTAGACTGAGTCACGCAATAGAAGAGTTGATGTATTCTGATGACTCCATTGTAAAAATCGCGATGGAGAATGGCTTTGCAAGTGTCGCGGCTTATAATAAGGCTTTTAAAGAAGCCTACAGGGAAACGCCTACGGAGTTTCGGAAGGCTCATAGAAGCGAGAAAGAAGCTGAAGAAGGCAGAAAGCTGAAGAAGCACGCATTGGTAAGACAGAAGATACAGGAACTTTTAAATCGGAATCCAAATGACGTAGATGAAAAGGATACAGTATGCAGTGTCAATATTGACGCAGATATGACTATCCAGCCGGAGCATTGTTGGGATCACAATTCTTTAAGGATGATAAATGTCGGAACGGCAGTAGAATTGCTTAATGCCGTTGTTCAGAAACAGATTTTGGATAATCGGGAATCTCTGCTTTTTGAATATGTCCGTTTCTGGGATATATATGATCCGGATCTATATCTGGACCTTCATTCCACTGATGGGAATCAGAATTATAGCCGAATAAACATGATAACTGATTTTCTTGTAAAGAATAATCTTAAGCCTTATATCGATTTGGGTTTTAAATCAAAAAGGATACTCAGAACGACGGCAAAAATCGTATGTAATAAGCGACGTGATGATTTTTTTAAAGATGAAACAGAAATGAAGAGTTTTTATAACGGTCTTTTCCAAAACTTCATCAAACGATACGGTTCATGGGAAGTCAGAGGATGGTATTTTGAGTATTGGGAAAAGCCAATTAATGATGACAGTCATTCTGAAACATTCCAGTATCTGAAAATATCAGAAGAGCAGCATAAGGAGTATTTTCGCCAGTTTAATGTGATTGCAAGGAGTCTTCGTTCTCTTTTACCGGAGTCCAGAATCGGCGGAGCAGGATTCCCTGTTCGTGTATATGGCAGAGAGTTCTTCGCGCGTATTCTTACTCAATGGGAAAAATCAGAACAGCAGCCTGATTTTATTACGCTGTCTTCTTATCCATATCAGCAGGAAAAAGAAGGCGGTGTCTATTATGAAAAACGTTCATCAGACCTTAATTTTGTACGTTATGATATTGAAAATGCGGAAAAGGCAATGAAATTAGCAGACTTTCCAGAAGTCCCGATTCATGTTACAGAATATAATCTGTGCCTTTCAAGCCGTAATATATTGAACGATAGTTGTCTTAAAGCAGCATATTTAATGAATAATACCATTGATTGTTTGGGAAAAGCTGAGATTTTAGGACATTACCTATTTTCTGATTTCTTTACTGAAGCCGAAGATACGGGAAGCCTTATCTATGGCGGAAATGGCTTTTTGACAAAGGACGGAATCGCTAAACCTGCTTTTTTTGCGATGGAATATTTGCATATGCTTTACCCGGCGGTTTTAAAGAAAGATAAGAACTATATGATTACAAGGAACAGCCGAGGATCAATACGCCTTGTCTGTCATAACTTAAAAACCCCAAATTTTATTTACTATCAGGCAGAAGAGGACGCATTAAAAATTCAGGAACTACAGTCCATTTTATCTGATAGAGAATTCCTCAATATAAAATTGAAAGTCAACGGAATGCATAATGGAGTCTATGTAATCAAAACAAGTGTTTTGAACAGTCACCATGGCAGCATTCAAGACAAATGGCTGGACATGAATATGGAGTCTGACCTGACACCCAAGGAAATGACTTATCTCAGTATGTGCAGCAATAGTGATATTTCAATACGACAATATGAGAGTGAGGATGGCTGTATCAATTTAGAATGGGAAATGGAACCGAACGAAATTCGTTATATTCATATTTATCAGAAGTGACAGGATAAAATCAAATATCAAATTTTGTCTTTTTCATAAGAAGACACGTCTCTTCAAGGGACGCGTCTTTTTTATGACATAATTCGGTTGAAGATCTGACATCAAAACGGAAGAGAAAAGCAATTTTTCAATAAGATAAAGATATCAATAAAACGGAAAAATCGAAGAATCCAATTTTGAATAAAAGCAGAAAGGAGAAATTATTATGTATTTAGGACTGGTAAGTGCTATTTGTGATCATATGAATTTTGAGGAAATGATAGATTTTGTCTCCGAAGCAGGCTTGGAGTGTGTTGAGGTTGCCGGCTGGCCGGCAGGAAAGGCAGAACGTCGCTATGCGAGAGTATCATATATAGATGTTGACAAGGCGCTTTCTGATGATACATATGCCTGCCATATAATGGATTATGCGGCCGGAAAGAATATTCAGATTTCATCTATTGCCTACTATCCGAATATGATGGACAATAATTTGGAAAAACGTCCAATTGCTGTAGAACATGTGAAAAAGCTGATACGCGCGGCTTCAAAACTTGGTGTTAATATGATTACAACTTTTATCGGCAGGGACCAGACAAAGACAATTGAGGAAAATCTGGAACTTGTAAAAGAAATCTGGCCGCCAATTATTTCGCTCGCGGAAGAGAAAGGTGTAAAGATCGCAATTGAAAATTGTCCTATGCTGTTTGGCCCTGATCAGTGGCCTGGTGGCCAGAATCTGATGACAACTCCAGCAATCTGGCGTAAGATTTTTGAGATTTTGCCCAGCAAATTCCTGGGTATCAACTATGACCCATCACATTTCGTGTGGCAGATGATTGATTACATTCAGCCTATTTATGAGTTTAAGGATAAGATTTTTCATATACACTATAAGGATATCAAGATCTATCCTGATTGTTTGCGACAGGTTGGGATTATGGGGTATCCACTGGAATTTATGTCTCCAAAGTTGCCCGGACTGGGCGATGTAGACTGGGGAAAATATGTTTCCGCACTGACAGATATCGACTATCATGGATTTTCATGTATTGGAATAGAGGACAAGGCATTTGAAGGTGACTTTGAAGATGTGAAGAGATCTGTTTTGTTGAGCGCAAAATATCTGAGGAATTTTATCGCCTGAAAGATTTTGATTGAGATATGATAAAATAGATGTATATCCAACGTAACTGGAATATCATTACAGATCCGGATGGGATCCATGCGCGTTCGGCAGGAATGCTGGTAAAGGAGGAAGCGGCTGCGGCAAAACTGGAAGCATTCATGAAGGAGAATCTGTAAATGATATTAAAGGGAAAGAGTGTTTTTGGCGGTGTGGCGATCGGCAGGATTTCCGTATTCAGCAAGAAGGAGCAGAAGGTCACACGCAAAAAGATCGAGGACGGCGCAGCCGAGATAAAACTTTTTGAAGATGCCAGAGAGACTGCAAAGCAGCTCGGGAAAATCTATAAGGATGCATGTGCCAGTATCGGCAAGGATCATGCGCGGATTTTTGAAGTAAATCAGATGATGCTCGATGATGAGGATTACTGCGACGCAGTCAGAAATATGTTCGAGTCACAGAAGATCAACGCGGAATTTTCGGTAGCCAGCACCGGAGACACCTTTTCCACCATGTTTGCGGAAATGGACAATGAATATATGAAGGCAAGATTTGCGGACATCAAGGATATTTTAAACCGTGTGATCTCGATCCTCGAGGGAAACAGTGATTCCGTCAGTGATACGGCAGGCATTGAAAAGGTGATTCTGCTCGCGGATGACCTGGCACCGAGCGAGACGGTCCAGCTTGACCGTTCAAAGATCCTGGCTTTTGTCACGAGATACGGTTCGGTGAATTCGCATACGGCGATCCTTGCGCGGACAATGAATATTCCGGCGCTGATTTGCGTTGATTTTGATGCGGAGACTGCTGATGGGGTGACGGGCATCGTCGACGGAAATGAGGGCACGCTGATCCTCGATCCGGACGAAGAGACCATAGAAAAACATGAAAAAAAGCACCAGGAGGAGATGGACGACAGGCGCCGCTTCATGGAGCTCAAGGGAAAACCGAGCGAGACAAAGTCAGGCAGAAAGATCAAGGTCTTTGCCAATATTGGCAGTGTTGCGGATGTCGCAAGCGTGCAGGAATATGACGCGGAAGACATCGGACTTTTCAGAAGTGATGAGTGGCTCGAAGCGGTTTCGGACGCGGAGTATGGCAAATTGGAATAAGCGGCGGGAGATTATTTATCGGCAATATAAATCGCCAAAAACGACTGAAAAACATAGATATATATTGCCGATAATGTTATAATTATACCAACTTAATTATTCAGGGGGTATAACGTGACATGAAATATATAAGTGTTTCCGACGCGGTGGACAAATGGAATATTTCTGAAAGAAGTATCAGAAAGTATTGCGCCGATGGTCGTGTCATCGGAGCGTTTCTGGACGGAAAAACATGGCGGATTCCCGAAAACGTCGTGAAGCCCGTGAGAAAAGCGCGTACCGTAATCAGAGAAACTACGCTCCTTGAGCGGTTGAAAGAAGAAAAAGAAGCAGGCTTATCCGGTGGTATATACCATAAAGTTCAGATTGAGCTTACATATAACTCAAACCATATGGAAGGAAACAGGCTTACGCGTGATCAGACCAGATATATCTTTGAAACCAATACGATTGGCGTAAAAAACGAAAAGCTGAATGTAGATGATATTATTGAAACGGTAAATCACTTCAGATGCGTTGATTTAGTGATTGATCAGTCAAATCGCGCCTTATCAGAAGCGTTGATCAGGCAGCTTCATCTGATTTTAAAATCCGGGACATCCGATTCCGGAAAAGCCTGGTTCGCGGTTGGAAGTTACAAAAAGCTGGCAAATGAAGTTGGCGGTCTTGAAACAACTTCACCGGATCAGGTACCACTTAAGATAAAGCAGTTGCTGAAAAAATATAATTCAACGAAAGAAAAATCGCTGGAAGACATAATAGATTTTCATTTTCAATTTGAAAGAATTCATCCTTTTCAGGATGGAAACGGAAGAGTTGGGAGGCTGATTATGTTTAAGGAATGCCTGCGTAATAATATAACTCCATTCATAATAGAAGATGATTTGAAAGAGTTTTATTACAGGGGACTCAATGAATGGAACAGCGAGAAAGGATATTTGATGGATACGTGTCTGACCGCCCAGGATAGGTTCAAGAAATATCTGGATTATTTCAATATCAGGTATTATGACTGAGAAATGGAGAATACACAATGATATTAAATGAAACGTACACGCTTTCAAATGGTGAGTTTCCCTGTCTTCGCGAAAGGCTGATTCGTTAATTATAATACTCTATAATATATAGTAACAATAACTGTGTGACAAGGAGCGCCGTGTTGACTTTGACTCCCGACACGTATATACTACTAAAATAGTTATGGCTTTAGTATATACGTGAAGGGAGTATTATTATGGGAAAACTTACAATAGGAAATCGCGTGTTGGATATACCGCTGGTCCAGGGCGGCATGGGCGTCGCGGTCAGCCGATCGTCACTGGCCGGAGCCGTGGCCGCTGAGGGCGGAATGGGAACGATTTCGACCGCGCAGATCGGTTATGACGAGGAAGGCTTTGAAACAGATCAGGAAGGCTGTAATTTAAAAGCGATCGCGAAGCACATCGCGCTGGCGAAACAGAAAGCGAATGGCCGCGGAATGATCGCGGTCAATGTCATGGTCGCGCTTAAATACTACAAAGAGCATGTGAAGGCCGCCATCGCCGCCGGCGCCGACGCGGTTGTATGCGGCGCGGGACTGCCGATGGACTTGCCCGGTATTGTCAAAGAAGCGGTCGCGGCCGGCGGACGTCGTCCTTGTATCGCGCCAATCGTTTCATCCGCCCGGGCGGCGGTTCTGGTTCTCAGAAACTGGGACCGGCATTATAGCGCTACAGCGGATTTCATTGTGGCGGAAGGTCCGAAGGCGGGCGGTCACCTTGGCTTTTCAAGAGAAGAGCTAGCCGATATTCCGGCTGTTGATTTTGACAGCCGCGTTAAAGAAATCATAGAAAGTAAGAAAACTTTTGAGGACAAATACGGCCACAAGATTCCGCTGATCGTCGCAGGCGGGATTTTTACGGCGGAGGACGTCTGTCACGCGCTGGAACTCGGAGCGGATGGCGTACAGGTCGCGAGCCGCTTTGTCGCGACAGAGGAGTGCGACGCCTCGGACGCGTTTAAACAGGCGTATATCGCGGCGGGCAAGGATGACATTCAGATCGTTCAGAGTCCGGTCGGCATGCCGGGTCGCGCGATTCGGAACGCTTTTATTAAGCGGATCGAGCATGTGAAGGATCCAATCCGCAAATGCTATAACTGCCTGGCGAAATGTGACCCGAAGACGGTGCCTTATTGTATTACTCAGGCATTGACGAACGCGGTTAAAGGCGATCTGGACCATGGATTGATTTTCTGCGGCGCGGAAACGTGGCGTATTAACGAAATCACGACAGTACGCGCGCTGGTGGGGGAACTGACGCGGTATTGCGAATGAGGCGGCGGCCCTCGCTTAACAAGTCGCTTTTGTTATAAAAAACGTCCGGAATCTCATTGCTTTGAGAAGCTTTTGACGCTATGCTTACATATATAAAAACATATATGAAAGGCAGGCGGAAACAATGAGAAAGAATACACTTTCACTTCACAGCAGCGCGGCCGGCAGAGCGAATCTTCGTATGTATATTGACGCGGCTTCAAAGGCAGGATTTGATAGTATTGACCCTACAAAAGAGCAGCTTAGGTATTTTTTAAACGCTGGATACACTTCGGAAGACGTAAAAAAATTATTGGGTAGTATAGGAATAACCTCTGTGGGCTGGCTCGCCGATATTGAACGGCAAGGCTATGAGTTTGTCGCTATGATGAAAGAGGCGGAAAAACTATTCGCTATGGCTTCTTCTGTGGGGAGTCAGTCTGTTGAATTAATCAACGGACCGGTAGATTGGCGCGCCGCGGACAGCTTTCGCCGCGGAATCCCTTATAATGGCTATATGGGCTTGCAGGGACTTCCTCTGGAGGAGCAGTACGCTCTGATGGTAAAAAATTTCCGGGCGCTCGCGGATTTGGCAAAAGAATTTAATCTTATTTTGTTTTTTGAGCCGTTATGCTGGACACCGATTCCTTCCTTAAAAGAGGGAATTCCACTGGTGGAGCGCGCGGAGCGGGACAATCTTAAAATAGTCGTGGATTTCTACCACAATTATATCGCCGGACTGGATTGCGATTTTATATCCGAAATAAACAAAGAAATGATTCTTGGCGTACACGTCTGTAACGCAAGAAAAGCGGATGACAGGGTACCTTGTGAGGAGATTTTTCGGGACGCGGCTTTTTATGAGGGCGCTGTTCCGATTAAAGATTGGGTACAGGCGGTAAAGGCTACGGGATTTCAGGGATGGTGGACCTACGAAACGTTTTCAAAAAGAGAAGCGGAGGAAGACGTATTTGAATTCGCGAAATATGTTCATACAGAATTGGAAAGGCTGATCCAATAAGAACACTTTATCACCGCTCAAACTTCTTCTTTACAGAAAGAATCAAGTTTACCATATCTTCCGGGGACTCCGGATTTTCATTGTTGATCCATTCTCTTAGTACCGCGTAGATTCCGCGCGAAAAAAACAGTCGGACATAATCCTTCGACAGCGCGGAGTCCCGCGGTATATTTTTTTCAAGAAAAATCTTAATAAAGTCCTGTTTTGTTAAATGGTCATAGAAAGAATCATAAGATAGGGCGTTAAGCAGTATCTTCATTTTGTCTCTGCTTTTATCTAAGTACGCGACCGTTCCGGCAAGGGCGCTTTCTTCCGATAAATCGTCATTCCCGAACTGATTTTCAAGCTCCTCGAAAAAATCGCGCTCAATTTCGGCGAGAAGATCATTGGGGGTTCCGTAATATTTATAAAAGGTCGCGCGATTGATTTGAGCGGTTTGGCACAACCGGGTGACGGTGATTCGGCTGATATCCTCTTTCCGTAAAAGCTCGAGTAAAGCTTCCTTGAGCATCGTTTTCGACACGCGTATTCTCTGATTCTCCATTATGATCACCTCGACAAAATCAGCGAATCTGTTGACGAGAAGACATCAACGAGTGTCGCTGTTTAGTACAAAACGAATTTAAATAAACTATGTGTTGACTTTAAAACTATTGGTTTATTATAATGACTTTTATAAAGAAAGTCAATAAAAGGCGGCCGCGCGATTTCAGTCATCGGAGAAGGCCGTCCGGAAAGAGGTGAGGGAATACGCGATACCGGGTTGATCCGAGATCAGGGAATAAATTGTCCGTGTTGGGATTCGGCTGCATGCGGTTCTCAAAAAGCCTGAGCGCTTCTTTTGGCTTAAGCGTAGGGAAAGCGTTTGACGAGAAAAAGATTGAGAAACTGCTTGTGGAAGCGGTGAATCAGGGAATCAATTATTTTGATACCGCTTACCTGTATTCAGGCAGTGAGGAATTCCTCGGGGCGACTCTGGAGAAGCATGGCCTCAGGGATAAAGTATATATCGCCACGAAATTGCCGCTGATGTTCGTGAAAAAGGCGGAAGATCTGGACAAATATTTTAATACGGAGCTGGAGCGCCTGCGAACAGATCATATCGATTATTATCTGTTTCATATGCTGTCAGATCCGGGCACATGGGAAAAGCTTCGCGGCTGGAACGTGGAGGAATGGATCGCGTCGAAGAAGGCTTCGGGCCAGATCCGCCAGGTCGGCTTTTCTTTCCATGGGTCAAGAGAAAGCTTTCTTCAGCTGCTGGACGTGTATGACTGGGATTTTGTACAGATTCAATATAACTACTCCGATGAAAATTTTCAGGCGGGAACAGCGGGACTGAAAGCCGCCTCCGCCAAGGGCATTCCGGTCATGATCATGGAGCCGCTCCTTGGGGGTCGTCTCGCGGTCGGTCTTCCGGAAAAAGCCGTCAAGCGTTTCCGGGATACCGGGAAAGATTGGTCTCCCGCGGCCTGGGGACTGAAATGGGTGTGGAACCATCCGGAAGTTACCGTTGTCTTAAGCGGAATGAATGAGCGGGAACAATTGGATAACAATATAGCGGTGGCGGACACGGCGGAGGCGGGCATGTTGTCCGAGGAAGAACTCCGCGTGTTCGATGACGTGAGAGAAATTTTTGAGGATTCTTATAAAATTCACTGTACCGGCTGCCATTACTGCATGCCATGTCCCGCGGGCGTCAATATTCCGGGCTGCTTTTCCGCTTATAATACTTACCATTCGATCAGCAAATCGACCGGAAAACTGCAATATGGGATGACGACGCTGCTTTCCGGGAAACCGGGTTACGCGAGTCTCTGTAAAAAATGCGGTAAATGCGAAAAACAGTGCCCGCGGCATTTGCCGATCCGGAACTCGCTGGAGGAAGTCCGGAGCGATATGGAGGGCGCCAATTTCCGTGCCATGAAAGTGGTCGCCAGTTTATTTTTTAATAAAAAGGGAAAGAAATAGTTTTTGAGCCATACAGTAGAAACAGAAGCGGCCTCAGGCAAGTAAGATTTGTCTGTGGTCGTTTCTTTATTAACCATTGACAAACGCCAACGGTTGAAATAGCATATACATATACCCCTATAGGTATGGAGGTGAGCGGATGAAACAGTGTAGAGACGCGAAAAATCTGCATCGTCGTTTAAGCAAGATCAAGGGACAGGTTGAAGCGATCGACAGAATGGTGGATGAGGATGTCCCCTGTGAGGATGTTCTTTCTCAGATCAACGCGGCGAAATCGGCGCTTCACAAGTGCGGTCAGATCGTGCTGGAAGGACATATCAATCATTGTGTCCGGGACGGAATTGAGCATGGAGACGCGGATAAGACAATTAAGGATTTTACGAAAGCGGTCGAGCGTTTCGCCAATATGGGGTGATTGAGTACGCGCGGTTAAACAGGGGAGGAAATAATGAGGAATTCATTTGAAAAGCTTATGGATTGGGGCGGAGCGAAGCGGGAGATCGTGTTTCTCGTCATTTCCGGAATCGCGCTGGTAATCAGTCTTACCAGCGTTCCGCTTCCTTTTAACGCGGGCTGGATCGCGGTTATTTTCTGCGGAATTCCGATTGTTATGGAAGCGGTCTATGGACTGATAACAAGATTCGACATTAAAGCGGACGTTCTTGTCTCCATTGCTTTGTTCGCTTCTCTTTTTATCGGGCAAATCTTCGCGGCCGGGGAAGTCGCGTTCATTATGCGTCTCGGCGGATTGCTGGAGACACTGACTGTGGCGAAGGCAAGGGCCGGGATCGAGAAGCTCGCGCGCATGACGCCGAGGACGGCGAGAGTCCTGCGGGACGGTCAGGAAGAAATCATACCTGCGGAAGATGTGAAGGTAGGGGATATCCTTCGCGTGCTTCCCGGTGAGACGGTTCCGGTGGACGGCGTTATTACGTCAGGGCAGACGTCGATCAATCAGGCAGTCATGACCGGCGAGTCGCTGCCGGTGGATAAAAGCGTAGGCGACGAGGTTTCAAGCGGAACCGTCAACCAATTCGGCGCGTTTGAGGCGAGAGCCGTAAAGATTGATCAGGATAGTTCCTTCCAGCGCATGGTACGTCTGGTTCAGTCCGCGGACGCCGGTAAAGCGAAAATCGTCGGGCTCGCGGACAGATGGGCGACCTGGGTCGTGCTATTCGCGCTTTCCGCCGCCGTTATTTGTTTCCTGATCACGCGAGATATCATTCGAGCGGTCACGATTCTTGTGGTTTTCTGCCCGTGCGCGCTGGTGCTCGCGACGCCTACGGCCATTATGGCCGCGATCGGAAACGCGACGAAACACGGTTTTCTGGTCCGGGAGGGAGACGCCTTGGAAAGACTGGCGGAAGTCTCCACGGTCATGTTCGATAAAACAGGCACGCTGACATACGGACAGCCGGAGGTCGTCGGCGTGATACCGGCGGACAACGGGCTTTCCAGTGACAAGTTATTCGCGTTAACGGCTTCGGCGGAATCGCTTTCAGAGCATCCGCTTGGAAAAGCGATCGTGAAATGCCGTAAGAAATCTTCAGACTTGGAACTCGAGAGGCCTTCCGCGTTTTCCATGCTGCCGGGCAAAGGCGTTTCGGCGGAAGTTTCCGGACACATGTTGCTGGCCGGGAATCCGGATCTGCTGAAAGAATATGGCGTTATCGGAGTGGAGAACCGGGAAGCGGATTCCTATTTAAGAAAAGGCAGCACAATCATCTATGTTGCCTTGGATGGAAAATACGCCGGTTTTCTGGCGCTTTCCGACACGCTTCGGCCGGAAGCCGCGGATATGATCGCTCGTAAAAGAAAAGAAGGCGCGGAACCGGCGCTTCTTACCGGAGATAATGAGGAAGCCGCGGCTTTTATCGCGGCGAGCGTAGGAATTACTGATCGAAAAGCGAGATGCCTGCCGGAGGATAAACTGGCCTATATTGATCAAGCGCGGAAAGAGAACCGGAAGGTATGCATGATCGGCGATGGCGTTAATGACGCGCCCGCTCTGAAGGAGGCGTACATCGGAATCGCCATGGGCGGGATCGGCAGTGATATCGCCGTGGAAGCGGCGGACATCGTTCTGGTGGACGATGAAATCAAAGAGCTTCCGTTCCTGATCGGGCTTTCCAGAAAGATGACGCGGAAAATCCGTTATAATCTGATATTTTCCATGACGCTGAATTTCATCGCCATCGTTCTGGCGATAACCGCGGTTCTGAATCCGATAACCGGCGCGCTTGTTCATAACGCCGGGTCGGTATTTGTCATTATCAACTCAGCGCTGCTTTTGAAATGGAAAGAGAAATAATCTTCGAATTACAAAATATCATATTGACAAATTTTGATTTGAGGTATACTCTATATATATCAATAGAAATTGATTTGAGGTGAAAACATGGAATTTTCTTATGAGAGGGACGCGAAGGTGTTTAAAGCGCTGAGCGATCCGCGGCGTCTGGCGATACTGGATCGTCTGCGCGAGGGTGAGAAGTGCGCCTGTGTTCTGCAGGAGGATACGGATATTGGCCAGTCCGGTCTTTCATATCACATGAAGATTCTCTGTGATTCCGGAATCGTGAAGAGCAGACAGGACGGTAAATGGACACATTACAGTCTTTCCGAGACCGGCCGCGAGTCCGCGGTAGCGCTTCTTCGTGAGCTGACGACTCCGAACACAACTTCCGCGAGTGATTGCCACGATTAAAGCCATCCCTGTAAGGTGGCTTTTATTTTGACAATTACATCAAAATTTATTGATTTGAAAAGTGAAAGAGAGGATTATTTATGAATGTCTGGGTATTTATTCAGAATCAGATTCTGGGCATGAAGTGGCTGAATCAGGTGATCGGCTCGCTTCTTTCGGCGCTTGGATTGGATCTCGCGTCCCGCTGGGGCGGGAGTGTACAGTTCTTTCTGTATGATGTTATTAAAATTACGTTTCTGCTGTGCCTGCTTATTTTTATCATCAGTTATATTCAGAGCTTTTTCCCACCGGAGCGAAGCAAGAAAATACTCGGGCGTTTTCATGGACTCGGCGCGAACTCGCTCGCGGCGCTGCTCGGCACGGTGACGCCGTTTTGCTCCTGCTCGTCCATTCCGCTGTTCATCGGTTTCACCAGCGCGGGTCTGCCGGTCGGCGTGACGTTTTCCTTCCTGATTTCCTCGCCGATGGTCGATCTCGGAAGTCTTGTCCTGCTGATGAGTATTTTCGGGGCGAAGGTCGCCATTGTATATGTGATTTTCGGCTTGATTATCGCTGTCATCGGCGGTTCCATCATCGAGAAGTTACATATGGAACGATACGTGGAGGATTTTATCAAAAACGCCAGTAATGTGGATATCGAATCACCCGAGCTCACGAAGCGTGACAGAGTGATTTACGCGAAGGATCAGGTCGTCAATACGTTTAAGAAGGTTTTTCCTTATATTCTGATCGGCGTGGGTATCGGCGCGGTCATTCACAACTGGATTCCCGAAAGTGTCGTAGAAGCGGTACTGGGAAGCGACAATCCTTTCGGTGTCGTGATCGCCACATTGATCGGCGTGCCGATGTACGCGGATATTTTCGGAACGATTCCCATCGCGGAGGCGCTGCTTTATAAGGGCGCGTGGCTTGGCACCGTGCTTTCCTTCATGATGGCGGTCACCACGTTGTCGCTGCCTTCGCTTATCATGCTGCGCAAAGCGGTCAAGCCGAAACTGCTCAGCCTCTTCATTTTGATTTGTACCGCGGGTATTATTATTGTTGGATATTTGTTTAATCTGCTGCAGCCGTTTCTGGTATAATGAAAAGACGAAAATAAAAAGAGAGAGGTAGATAATTATGGCTAAGAAATGGTATCCTGTGATTGATTACGCGGTTTGCGCGGAGTGCGGCACTTGTGTCTCGTTCTGCCCTCATGGTGTATATGACACATCGAAGGCTCCTACACCGGTTGTCGTGAATCCCGTTAACTGTATTGATCATTGTCATGGATGTGAGCGTAAATGCCCGACCGGCGCGATTTCTTATGTCGGTGACGATAACGGAGCGGCGCCCGGGTGTAAATGCAGTTAAGCAAGACTCTTAATACTATTCGCGCGAGGCGCGATAATTCGGGGGGAAAAGCGATGTTTAACTATATCTGGCCAATAGGATTGGCCGTGCTTTCCAATGTTGTGTATCAAATATGCGCGAAGTCCGTGCCGTCAGAGATGAATCCATTCGCGTCGCTGACAATAACATACGCCGTGGCGGCAATTTTTTCCGGTGTCATGTTTTTCTTGCTGAACAAAGGCGGAAACCTGATTCATGAGTACAGTAAAGTTAACTGGACCACGTTTGTGTTCGGAATTGTTCTTGTGGGACTGGAAGTCGGATTCATATACGCCTACAAAGCCGGATGGCAAGTGAGCGCGGTCTTCATTACGCAAAGCGCGTTTCTGGCGGTAGCGCTGATCTTTGTGGGATGGATGCTTTACAAAGAGGATTTGTCGTGGAATAAACTGATCGGCGTCGTTATATGTCTTGTTGGGCTGGGTTTTATCAATCGGTAGTATAATATATTGTTTCGAAACAGGAGAAAATGAATATGTCATTATTTGGATTTGGAAAGAAGAAAGAAGCCGCCGCCGCTTGCGCCTGTAACGGCCCGGTGGATACATTCGAGGCAGATAAGCCCGCCACTGGCGCGGGCAGCGCGGATAACACGCTCAATAGCGTGAAGGTGTTGGGCAGCGGCTGCAAGAGCTGCTACGCGCTGCTTGTGAGCGTCAACGAGGCGCTTAAGAAAATGGAAGCGCCCTTTGAGGCGGAGTACGTGACGGATATGACAGTCGTCGCGTCATATGGAGTGATGTCCACACCGGCGCTTGTCGTCAATGAGAAGGTTGTATCCATGGGCAAGGTCTACAGCGCCGCCGAGGTGGAGAGGCTTCTGCGCAAGCTGGGATACTAATACTAAGCCTGAGAGTCGGGCTGTTCTATTTGTTTTCGTATCCATTCGCGTAAAACAACCGCGTTATCGCGCGCTTCGTCCTTCGCCGCGTACAGAAAAGTGATATCGCGGGAAATGAGGATCTCCTTACAGGCCCGGGCGAATTCTAAAGCCTCGGGATTTTCGTCCAGCTCATCCGTGTACGCTTTCTGAAAAGCCGCGAAACGTTCCGGCTGGTGAGCGAAGCTTTTCCGCAGTTCCGTTGACGGCGAGATATTCCGGGCCCAGGTGTCAAGATTCGCTTCGGTTTTCCGGATTCCCCGCGGCCAGAGACGGTCAACGAGAACGCGGTACCCATCGGCGGGGGCGTAAGCGGCGTAGATACGTTTGATTTGTATATGATACATATAAGTCATTCCCTTCTAACAGGGCCACATTGATTCATGGTCATGTGTTTTTGCTTTCATGAGTATGATAATACCATTGCCATGGAAAGTATGTCGGGAATACAACAGTTAAACCGGCGATATACGAAATCCTCGATAGATGATACAATAATATATATGAAAAGGAGGAATCGGATATGGCTGAGAACGGATACGATAACACACTGAGTCTCGCGGAGGGACAGGCCGTCATTTATGTGGCGGGAGGCTGCTTCTGGGGCACGGAGAAGCTGATGTCCGTAATTCCGGGCGTGATCGACGCGGTGAGCGGCTACGCGAACGGAAATGTCCCGAATCCTACGTATGAGCGCGTCTGTGCCGGAAATACCGGATTCCGGGAGACGGTCCGCGTGATTTATGATCCGCGGAAGGTCAGTCTTCAGACTCTTCTTTACGCGTTCTTTTCTGTTATCGATCCCTCCGAGCGAAACAGGCAGGGAAATGATGTTGGCGAGCAGTATCAGACAGGTGTCTATTATACGGATCCCGCGAGCGGCGAAATCTGCCGCGAAGTAGCGGATTCCGTAAAAGAGCGGATATCAGCGTTTTACACGGAAATAAAACCGCTTTCGAGTTTTTACGCCGCGGAGGAATACCATCAGGACTATCTGTTGAAGAATCCGGGTGGCTATTGTCATATTTCACCGGAGGAAATCCGGAACGCGTCCCGGATCGTGGTGGACGCTTCGTTATACCATAAGCCGGAGTCTGGGGAGATTCAGAATAAGCTTACGCCGGAGGCCTACGAGGTTACGCGGAAACACGGCACGGAGCCTCCGTTTCGAAACGCTTTCTGGAATCATTACGAGAAAGGAATCTATGTGGACGTAATTACGGGTGAGCCATTGTTTTCTTCACAGGACAAATACGCGAGTTCCTGTGGCTGGCCTGCTTTTGACAAGCCAATCGATCCGAACGCGATCCTTGAGAAGACGGACTATTCCCATGGCATGACCCGCGTGGAGGTCAGCAGCCGGATCGGAAATTCTCATCTGGGCCATGTTTTCGAGCGAGACAACGAGTCGCCGAACGGCACGCGGTATTGTATCAACAGCGCTTCTCTGGAATTTATACCATATGACGAGATGGAAGAGAGAGGCTATGGATATCTGAAGGAGACACTGAAATGACGAACACCAGGCAGGATGACCGCGAGGAATTAAAGCTTCGTAAAAAACTGAATTACATCGTTAAAATATTCGCTCAGGATTATTTTATGGTGCTTGTGACGGATTTCATTCAGGACAGAGTCGAGATTTCCCGCGTGTCCGAGCCGGTTGTCCCTCTTCTTTCGCAGACACTGTCCGGATCGAATACCTATAAGGACTTATTTGATTTTTACAGCGAGCAGTATGTCAGCGGGCAGGATCAGGAAGTGTTTCGGACACAGACCGCGGCGGAGGAAGTTCGGCGCAAGCTCGCTTTAAGCGGTGCCTATAATGTGTCTGTTCATCATAAGTACCAGGGACGCGACTGCCCGACAGAAATCGCGTTTATCGATGTCAGCGACGAGCGGGATGGCAGCGAGTGCCTGATTGCCGCCCGTTTTATCGAGGACATTGTACGGCAGCAGATCGCTTTAAAAAAACAGGACGATATGGTGAGAACGCTGGTACAGGATTATAACGCGATCTATCACATTGATCTGGACGCGGATACTTTTACCATTTTACAGGCCAGCAATGTTGTCAATGAAGACCTTTATGACTACGCCTACAGGAATATGCCGTTCCAGGCGGCTATGCGGAAATTCGTGAATGGGATGGTCCGGGAAGAAGACCGCGAAATTATGCTGAGGCTTTCCTCCTGTGACTATATCAAAGAGCGCCTGAAGAGGGAAGACGGGTATTCTTATCGTTATCAGGTCACCCCTAAACGCGGCATGCGGTATTTTGAGATGCGTATTGTCCGGGCCAGAACGGACGAGGAAGGGCATTTCGCCATAATGACGGCCCGGAACGTGGACGAGACGGCAAGGGAAGAGCTGCGGGTACAGCGTGAGATTGAGAAAGCGAATAAAGAACTGGCGCGGGCTCTTGAGACGGCGGAAAACGCGAATCGCTCCAAGACCGATTTTCTCTCACGCATGTCCCACGACATTCGCACGCCTATGAACGCGATCATCGGCGTAACCGCCATTGCCGGCGCGAATATGGATGACAAGGAGAAGCTGCGGGACTGCCTGGCGAAGATTAATACTTCCAGCCAGTATCTCCTTGGTATTATTAATGATATTCTGGATATGTCGAGAATTGAGTCCGGCAACATGGAGATTCATGAAGAGAATTTCGCGCTTACCGACGTCCTTAAGGACGCGGTTGAGATGGTCCTTCCCCGGATCCGGGAGAAAAAGCAAATACTGGAAACGCGCGCCGATGGTGTCCGGCACGCGAATGTCGTCGGTGACAGCGGGCGTATTCAGCAGGCTTTTGTCAATATTCTGGATAACGCGATGAAATACACGCCGGAAGCCGGACATATAACAATTACAGCGGAAGAAAAAGAAGCCACCGGCGGTCCGGTGGGAATCTATATTTTTACTTTCCGGGATGATGGAATAGGTATGTCACGCGCTTTTCTCGAGAGAATTTTTGAGCCCTTTGAGCGGGAAGAGGATCTGCGGGTCAGTAAAATACAGGGGACCGGTCTTGGCATGGCAATTACGCGGAACATCCTTCATATTATGGGTGGCACGATCAGCGTGGAAAGCGAGCCGGGGAAGGGCTCGTGTTTTACGGTAACGCTGCCGCTGAAGCTTTTGAACCGCGCGAAAGAGAAGAAAGTCAATGATCTTAATATTCTGAAACGGGAAAATTTCGGCGGCAAACGTGTTCTCCTCGCGGAAGACAACGAGATCAACCGGGAAATCATGACAGAAATCATTGGCGAGACAGGAGTCGATATAGAAACGGCGGCGGATGGCCTGATTGCCGCGAATATGTTCGAAGAACATCCGGAAGGATATTATGATTTGATATTGATGGATATTCAGATGCCGCGGATGAATGGCTATGAAGCCGCGAAGGCCATACGCGCGGCGGACCGGAAAGACGCGGGGACCATGCCGATCGTCGCGATGACGGCCAATACATTTGAAGAGGATATACACGCGGCATATCGGGCCGGGATGAACGCCCATTTGGCCAAACCGGTCAATTTAAATCAGCTTGACGGAATATTGCGGCAGTGGCTCGGTGATTCCAAGCGTTAAGACGCCATGTAAGGAGCGTGAACTATGGAAATCAATAAATCTTCTCTGACACCGGAAGAGCGCCCGGACTCGGGAGAGTACGAGTTCCTTCTGGATCATATCGGAATCAGTGTTTATGTCATTGATAAGGAGAGCTATGAATTGCTTTATATCAATGGAACAGCGCTGCGCGCCAGCGGAAACCGGAGTTATTCAAACAAGCGGTGCTTTCGATATTTTAATGGTCTTGACGAACCTTGTCCCTGGTGTTCCCTGCCGATCATGAAGGACGGTTACGGACATGTAGACGAGAATTACGTTCCATCTCTGGATCACTGGTACAGGCACGATGTTCGGGATATCAAATGGCATGGCCATGACGCGGCGGCGTTTTACATTACCAATATCACGGATCAGAAACGACGTCAGATGTTGGACGAGGAAAGAATGGCCAATCTGTATCAGCAGACCGCGTCGGCGAATCCGAACGCTCTGGCGATGTTTCGGTTGAATTTGACAAAGAATACTTGCTATGACGCGCGCAGCAAGTATGAGACAGCTTTACGGCAGCAAAACGCGGGCACAGTTGACGGATATTTAGCCGCTTGCGCGGAAATCATAACAGACGACATGATTCGACAAGACTGTCTGACTCGTTTTACACTGCCGAACTTACTGCGAGAGTTTCAGAATGGCGTTTCGGAGATGTCCATTGAGTATCCGATCCGCTCGTCTGAGGGTGAAACAATATGGATCGATGGGGCGGTCATTATGGCGCGTAACTCGGTCAGTGGCGATATTGAGGGAATCGCGTACGCGGTCAATGTGACAGACCAAAAGATAAGAAATAGCATTCTCGAGCGGATGTCCGAAGAAAAGTATGATCATATCGGACTGATCAATACGAATTCGCGGCGCTATGAACTCTGGAAAAAAGACAGCGTGTACGAATTAGACTCGCGTCAATGGGTCGATTTTGACGCGATTTTTCAGGATATTCTCAATCTTTATGTCTGCCCGGAGGATCGGGAGGTTTTTATCGACCACGGGAAACTGGAGAATATTATCGCCCGGCTGGAAAAGGATGGCGAGGACTCGTTTGTTTTTCGATGCCGCGCGGAGAATGGCGGTTATCAGTATAAACAGGCGCGGTACATCTGGCTTGACGAGCGCCGCGAGCTGATTATGGAATCACAGACGGACTTGACCTCTCTTTACGAACATCAGATTGAGCAGGTCAAACGGCAGCGCGAGGCGGAGCTTGCCAAAGAGAGAGCGTTCAGCGCCGAATCGATTCCCGCGGGAATTGGCGTTCTGGATTACGAGAAAGGATCGATACGCCTAAATTATCTGAACAATGGCTTTTATCAGATGATCGGCGCGTCAAGAGAAGCTTACAGAGAGTATGAGGAAATGGGTATTATTAACGCTGTGTTTCCGGAAGATCGGCCCGCGCTGAGTGGCGAGATGGAGATGTCAATCCGGGAAAAACGCCAGTCGCGCTGCCGGATTCGTCTGCTGGATGGAACCGGGTCTTATCGTTGGATAGAGCTTGTAGCGAATCACGCGGCTTTGAATGACGCGGTGGAGCGCTTTTATGTCGCTTTCTATGATATAGACGCGCTGATTCGCTCGCGGATGGAACTGCGCGAAAAAGAACTGGTATTCCAGGACATTTTGTCTTATTCCGATATTATCCACTTTACTTATTATCCGGAGAAGCGCCGCTGTGAGGCGGAAATTGTGCCTTTAAGGTTCGGCGGGATACCAAAAGCTTTGGACGGATACCCGGATTCCTTTATACGTTTTACGGAGTTGAGCGAAGCTGACGCGAAAGCGTACCGCGCGATGGTTCGGGCAATTGACGACGGCGCGCCTGAGGCGGAGTGTGTCACAAGGATGAGCTACAGAGGTAAGTCCGGCTGGTATCGGGTTCACCTGACGCGGGTGACGGACGCGTCAGGAAACACAATTAAAGCGATTGGCAATATGTTCAACGCGGACAGTACGGTGGAAGCGGAAAAGGCGATCGCGGATGAAAGACTGCGCGTGGAATCCTTGCGCGGCGTGTATCTTGCCACCGCCAGTTTCAATGTGACAAAAGACACGGAGATTATATTTAACACAGGAGGCTCTTTATCACGTTCGGTCGAGATGGGCGCCAAAGCGTTGGAGGAAGCGAGAAAAATTGAGCCTTGTATTGACAATCAGCGGCCGGAAACATTGAGCTCGCTGCTTTCCGCGGCAGAACAAATTTTCGATGAAGAACGGCGACACGAATTTATCCGCTGCTTCAGTCATGAGGGGATGGAACGGCTTTTCAGGGAAGGAAAGAGGGACATTACACTTGAGTATCGCAGAAAGATGGACGGCGGACTTATGTGGGTATCCACCCGAGTTATTTTGATGGCGGAACCTTCTACGGGTGATATTTTCGCTTTTTTCTACACACGCGATATAAGCGAGCAAAAGAAGTCGGAGCAAATCACAAAACTGACCTTGGAGAAAAACTGTGATTATATAGCGCTCTTGAATGTTATGAAGCGTACGATGAATTACAGAAGCATTTCCAAAGAAGAAGAGAAGTTCGGGGAAAAGGCAGAACCGGCAGAACCGGTTTCTGTTGAGGAACTCATAGAAAAATTGGAAAAATCGGGTGAGTTTTCACTGACTTATGATCGTGAAGCGCCTGACGGAGCGGTTCAGCGGAAACAAATTCAGTATCGCTGGCTGGACGACTCGAAAGCTGAGATATTGGTTGTTCAGACGGATATCACCGCGGCGTATGTTCAGGAGCAGGAGCGTACGCGGCAACTGCAGGAGGCCCTTGCCGCCGCGGAGAAAGCCAATAACGCGAAAACAGAATTTATTTCGCGTATCAGCCATGATATACGCACGCCAATCAGCGCGATCACGAATATGACAGCCTTCGCCAGAGAAGACGCGGACGACCGCGAAAAACTGCTGCGTGATCTTGAAAGAATTGAGGCTTCCAACACTCTTCTGTTGAGCCTGATTAATGATGTATTGGATATATCCAAGATCGACAGCGGCAAAATTGAACTGCGACCGGAACCATATCCCTACGATGAGTATATAGAGTGTATTCGTGATATTTTCGAGCCGTTGTGTCAGCAAAAAGGTCTGAGCTTCATTGTTCAGGGAGGCGAATCCGCCCAGGGACATGGTGTGCTTGTCGATCGTGTCCGATATAATCAGATTTCGCTGAATCTTCTTTCAAACGCTGTAAAATACACACCGGCGGGAGGTACTATTACTTACGCTTCGCGCGCCAGAAAGCGGGCGGATGGAATGATCGAGTGCGGTTTTGACATCAGCGATACCGGTATCGGCATGAGCGAGCGGTTTCAAAAGACGATGTTCGATCCGTTTACGCAGGACTATAGTAACCCTGACAGAAGGAAGCTTTCCAGCGGGACCGGTCTAGGTCTTTCTATCGTAAAGAAGCTTGTGGATTTGATGGGCGGCAGTATTAAAGTAACGAGCGAGCTGGGAAAGGGCACAACGGTCAGCGTCGACTTTGTTCTGCCGGAAGCGTCGGCGAAGTCACCCGAAGCGCTTATCCGTAAAGAAGGAGAAGACGAGTCAAGTGTCGTCCTTTCCGGGAAAACGCTGCTCGCGGAAGATAATGAGATCAATACAGAAATAGCTATCCGAATTTTGAATTCCCTTGGAGTTCAGGTCGATCACGCGGAGAATGGGAGGCGGGCTGTTGAGATGTTCAGCGCGTCGGAACCGGGAGAATATTTCGCTGTCATGATGGACATTCAGATGCCGGTTATGAATGGCTACGAGGCGACTCGGGCGATACGAGCGCTGCCCAGACCCGACGCGAAAACAATACCGATCATCGCCATGACAGCGGACGCGTTTGAGGAGAGCGTAAAAGCTTCCCGCGAAGCCGGGATGAATGATTATATCACGAAGCCCTTTGAGCCGCGGGAGCTGCTGTCTGTGCTGCGAAATAATCGTTAATTCGGAGCCGATGAATTTAATGAGGCGGCGTGTCCTATAAACAGAACGCGCCGCCTCGTATTCGTGTTACATATAAGAAACAGTCTCAGAGATCGCTTTACGCGTGTCGTGATTTGGAAGCGGCTTAGCGTCCGCGTCAGCGTATCCCAGATCTAACAGCATGAGAATTTCCTCGTTCTCCGGAAGGCCCAATTCCTTCGCGGCGAGAGCCGGATCAAAGAAATTGACCCAGCAGCTGTCAACGCCCGCGTTCTTAGAGGCCAGTATCATGTGAGTCGCGACGATGCTCGCGTCTTCAATACCGGAATCGCGGTTGCCGCCGGGATAGGTGAATACGTTGTCTTTATTGAAAGCGACGACCACAACGGTTGGAGCGCTATATCGGCATGGCGTAAGCTTGTCGATTATGGCGAGGTTCTCCGCGGACTGGATTACATAGATACGTTGCTCCTGCAGGTTCTTAGCTGTGGGCGCGCGGCGTCCGGCTTCCAGAATAGCGTTCAGCTGATCCTTATTGATCTGCTGATTCCCAAATTTCTTGCATGAATAACGTTTTTGGACAAGTTCTGTAAATTCCATTTTGTTACCTCCTGTTTGATTATTTTTGTGTCTTCTCGGCCCAGGCCTTTAGCTTATCAGCGGAAGTATTCGCCGCGAATCGCTGGCCGTTAACCAGATTCGCGTTGGGGCATGAGGGCATTAAGCCTTTATTGGTATCACCCATGCCGCTGCTGCCGGATGTCGCGAAAGGAACAATAGTCTTGCCGGTCAGATCATAGCTTTCAAGGAAAGTGTTGATGATTGTCGGCGCGACATACCACCAGATCGGGAAACCGACATAAATGGTGTCATAGGGCGTTATATCCGCGATCAATCCGGCAATTTCCGGGCGGAACGCTTTGTCGTTCATCTCGATACTGCTGCGGCTTTTGGGATTTGTCCAGTCCAGATCGGCGGCGCTGTATGGTTTAGACGGCTGAATCTCGAACAGATCCGCGCCGATGGCGTCAGCCAATGTTTTTGCCAGCTTCGCTGTTACGCCGCTGGCGCTGAAATACGCTACAAGTTTCTTACTCATTCTTTCCACTCCAGTCTTAAATGATTTTATACATTTTCGGGAAATAGTTACGCGGCGGTGTGCCGTGTCTTTATTATAGCCGAGTTCTGACACTGTGTCAATAAAAACCGGCGGACTAAGCGATTACGGCGCTGGCCAGAAAGGAGAAAACGCGGTATGATAAAATGTATCAACTGACGATTTGTGGGGAATCGGGAGTAGAGGGGATTAAGCAGGGGGTATAAAGAATGAACAATGAAATCGTGTTATATGACAATGGGGAATTAGCGCTTGAGGTACAAGTCTCGCTGAAGGAAGATACCGTGTGGCTTAACAGAAGTCAAATGGCAGCATTATTCGATAGAGATGTTAAGACTATTGGCAAGCATATATCGAACGCTCTTAGCGAAGAACTGGATACCTCAGTTGTCGCAAAATTTGCGACAACTGCCGCTGATGGTAAAACATATCAAGTTGAATATTATAACCTTGATATGATTATTTCAATTGGCTACAGAGTAAAATCACAAAAGGGTGTAATGTTCAGACGTTGGGCCAATTCCATCCTGAAACAATATATAACACGAGGATACGCGCTGAATCAGGAACGTCTTTCCCGCCTTGGTGATGTTATTAAAATTATGAAAAGAACAGAAAATGATCTTGACGCCAGGCAGGTTTTATCTGTCATTGAGAAATACAATCTGGCCGCTTAACAGCGGCCGGATTTTTTACCCAGGTTTACGCGCCAAAGGTGAAATTGTCGTGGCAAAGGCATCGTGTATGATTTATAATAGAGGTAATCACAAGTAGAGGGGTGGATAAATATGACTTATCCATATTTACCATACGCGATTACCGAGGCGTACTGCGCTGTCTTCGCGATAACGATCTGGGTCCGCCTTAATAATAATCTCGGTTCCGAGCATGAAGTGCGGCAATTGAGGAACATGATTTATTCGTATCTGGGAATGCTTTCCACGGATATTATCTGGGCGCTCTCGGAAGATAACCTTATTCATTTTAATCACTATCTTTACGCGTCGATCAACGCGGCTACGGTGATTTCTGTCGCTTGCGGCTGTTATTTCTGGTTTCGGTTCATAGAAGACCGGCTGCGCATCTCGTTCGCTTCTGATAGAAAAATCAACACGCTGCTCAGAGTACCGCTTTTGGTTATCTGCGCTTTAGACGCCGCGTCGATTTTTACAGGGTGGTTTTTTTTCATTGACGCGCAGGGACACTATCAGAGCACGTCGCTCTTCTGGTTTCATACCGCCGTGGATTATTTTTATTTGCTGATTCCTACGGTGTATTCCGTTTACCGCGCCAGGAGAACGCCCTCGAGGCAGGACCGCGCGGAATACATGACCTACGCTTTGTATATGATCGCGCCATTACTCGCGGGGCTCCTGGAGGACGTTTTTCCGCGCGTGCCGCTTCTGGCTCTGAATATTTTCATGATGATTCTGATCCTGTTTTTAATGATTCAGAATAAACAGATCTATAATGACGCGCTGACCGGCCTGAACAACCGGGGACGCCTGACAAATTATATGGAAGAAGCCCTCGCGAAAGCGTCTCCCGATCACCCGCTTTTGCTTTTCGTGATGGATATCAATAATTTTAAATCCATTAATGACCATTATGGGCATCTGGAGGGTGATAACGCGCTGAGAATCTTCGCGGATGTTCTCCGGGAAGTCGCTTCCAAATACTACGCTTTTATCGCGCGTTACGGAGGAGACGAATTCTGTGTGGTAATGTACGCCGCGAATCATGATCCGGAGGAAATCGTCGAGGTCATTCATCAGAAACTCAAGAATAAGCGGATAGAGATAAAAGGAGTGAACGACTCCTATTTGGTCACAGTCAGTATCGGATACACAATTTGTGATAAAACAGACAAAGAGCCGAACGCCGCTTTTGAGAGGGCGGATAGTCATCTTTATGAGAACAAAAGGAAATGGCATATGAACAATGACTGATCCGGGGTGATAAGATGAGCAGAGCGGGCAAGAGTGGAAGAATCGGTAAACTCGCGGCGCTTTTTCTGGCGGCGATTCTGGGAATGGGACTGTTTCGCGCGCCTGTCCGGGCGGAAGACCATAGCGCGCGGATGACAGTGAAAGTCGCTGTTCTGAATAACACGACTTACGCGAATCAGGACGAGAATGGTGTGTGGAGCGGTATAGATGTCGAGTGTATGATCGATATCGCGCGGAAAGCCGGTTTTGATGTCGAGTTCATTGATTCCAGTGAGGATCCTGATTTCATGGGCAACCTTGACAAGGGTGTGTATGATATTGTGGCTGATGTGGTATTAACGCCGGAGCGTGAGGAAAATTATCTCTTTACGGATGAAGTGATGGGCGCCACGAATAACACGCTTGCTGTGCGCGCGGATGATAATCGATGGGATTATGGTGATATCAATCAAATTTCCGATATGAAGATCGGAGTGCTTTCCACTTACGCGAATAACGCTGATTTCAGAAAGTGGTGTGATAAGCATAGTATCGCGCCTCAAATCTTTGAATACGCGGACACGGGGACAATGACAGCGGCGCTTGGCGGCGGCGAAATTGACGGCGCGGTACTCAGCTCGTTCAATGGGGACGCTTACGCGAATCAGTTACGGGTGATTCTGAAATTCCTTCCGGAATCCTACGCCTTCGCTTTCCGTAAAGACGATGTTGAGCTTAAGAATAAGGTCGATACCGCGATCTCGAGAATTCTTTCGGTGAATGTTGATTACTTTACGACGCTTAAGAATAAATACGAGACACAGTACAATAATAATATTCTGCCGCTTTCCTCCTTGGAAAAAGTTTATATTACGAATAATCCCGTGATCGGCGTAGCCGTTATCGCGGATGACGTTCCGTATTATAAGAAGAATACGGATGGGACGGATACAGGAATCATACCGGATTATTACGCGCTGCTGGCGGACTGGACAGGACTCAGCTTCCGATATGACGTATACAGTACGTATGAGGAAGCGATCGCGGCGGTTAATAATGGCGGTTCCGATGTCATGGGTATGTTCAATAATGGCATGATCTCCGCCTATCAGGATAATTTTTCTCTGACGGACAGTGTATCGACGGTAAGCTGTATTCTCCTGACGAACCCGGGCACGGATGTTGCCGGGATACGTCACATCGCTTCCCTGAAGCAGACAGTGGATTCCTGCAGCTATGGCGCGGAAAAACTCTTCCCGGACGCGGAAATGGCCGAATACAGCGGCGCGAAAGATTGCTTTGACGCGATCAAAAACGGAAGCGCCGACGCGGCGCTGGTCGGGATCTATAGCGCGACCTGGCTGATGAATCAGACGAATTCTACCGCGTACAGCATTGTCCCGATTTCGGACATTACATTTGATATCAGTATCGCGACACGGGCCAATGAGCAGACATTATGCTCGATATTGAACAAGGGAATCGCGGCGACAAGAGGAAGTTTTCCAAGTATCGCGACCAAGGACACATTGCCTTCAAACGATTTGAACTCGACTATTTCCAGAATCCCGCCAGCTATAGCGATTTCGGTCGTGGGCGCGCTGGTGGCGCTGGTAATCTGGCTTACATGGGCGCTTATAGCGCTTCGTCGCAGACAGAAAGAACGGACGGCGGTAATGGCGTCTCTGGCGGAGGCGGAGAAACAAAAAGCAATCGTTGAGGAAACGCGGAGACACACGGAAGAGAGAAATAAATTTTTCGCGAACATAAGCCACGACATGCGCACGCCTCTAAACGCGATACTCGGTTTCGCGTCCCTCGCCGCGAAAGATAATATTTCGGAGAAAAGCAGAAAAGAATACATCGCGAAAATACGAACCTCCGGCGCGTTGCTGCGGGATCTAATTAACGACACGCTTACAATCTCAAAAGCGAACAGTGGAAAGCTGGAACTAAATCCCGAGCCGGTTCGCGCGCGAGATCTCTTTGAGTCGATCATTGTGCCGATCCGTCAGTCGGCTGTTAAGAAGAATATTATTTTTACCGCGGATTATGAAGGGGCGCGGGATCGGATTATTCTTGTGGACGCGCTGAATTTTGAGAAGATTTTATTGAATCTTCTTTCGAACGCGGTTAAGTTCACGCCGGAAGGAGGACATGTAAGCGTTAAGCTTTATAATGACCCCCCGGAGAGCGAGAATCCGGATTCCGTTATTATTGTCAGCGATGATGGTGTCGGCATGTCCGCGGAGTTTTTGCCGCGTGTCTTTGAGCCCTTTACGCAGGAGAGACAGCGCGGGTATGAGTCAATGGGAACCGGTCTTGGCTTGTCAATCGTAAAGCAGCTTGTGGATTTAATGGGCGGAACGATTCAGGTCCAAAGCGAGTTAGGAAAAGGCGCGACCTTTACTGTCCGTCTTCGGTTCGAGGAGGCGGAACAGGAGCCTGTGTCAATCCTTGAAGAGCCGGTTGGAGCGCGGATTGATTTAACAGGTAGAAAAGTCCTCCTTTGCGAGGACAACGCGCTTAATCAGGAGATCGCGGTTTCCATGCTCCGTGACGCCGGGGTAGAGGTCGATACAGCCGAAGACGGACAACGCGGCGCGTGTAAGTTCTCGGAAAGCGCCGATTATTATTATGACGCGGTCCTAATGGATGTCCGTATGCCTGTTATGAATGGGTATGAGGCGACGAAGACAATCCGGGAATCGGGCAGAGCGGACGCCCGCGATATACCGATCATAGCGATGACGGCGGACGCGTTCGCGGACGACGCCCGTAAATGCTATGAAGCCGGTATGAACGGGCATATAGCGAAGCCAATCGACGCGGACAAGCTGCTGGAGGTTCTGAGCGCCGGTATATCGCGTTATAGAAAGGCGTAACTCAGCGCGCCTTACCGAGCTGCTTCCTTAGCGCGTCGAAAAGGTGGCTTGAGTCAATGGGCTTTGTCACGTGGTCATTCATGCCTGCCTCGAGGCACTCTCGTATATCTTCCTCAAAGGCGTCCGCAGTCATGGCGATAATGGGCACAGACATGGCGTCGGGCCGGGGCAGCGCGCGTATCGCGCGGGCAGCTTCGTAGCCATCCATTTCCGGCATGCGAATGTCCATAAGCACGGCCGAGAAATGCCCGGGAGCGGACGCCGCGAACTTCTCTTTGCCAAGCCGGCCGTTTGACGCGGTCTCTACGATGATACCTTGATTGCGCAGAAGTGTCGTGGCGATTTCGGCGTTGAGCTGGTTATCCTCACATAAAAGTACTGTGATCCCTTCCAATCTGATCTCGGGTAATGTTTCAACACTCCTGAGAGGTTGATTGGTTTTCGCGCTCGTCAGAGGCAGAGACACGCGGAAGACAGAGCCGACATCCAGTTTACTCTCGACGGTGATAACGCCGTTCATCTGATCCACCGTTTTTTTCACAATGGAAAGTCCCAGGCCCGTACCAAGAATATTCGCGGTTTCGGGTCTTTTTTCCTGCGCGAAGGACTCAAAGACGCGCGGTAAAAAAGCTGGACTGATACCGATTCCGGTATCCTGTACCGTTATGTGACAGGAATAACCGTCCGTCATAGCCGCGTCCCAGGCGACGATCGCGCGTACGGTTCCGCCGGGCATCGTGTATTTGATGGCGTTGGAGAGAAGATTAAGGAAGATCTTCTGAAATTTAAGGCGATCCGCCCAAACGATAACATCTCTGTCGAAGTCAAGGTCAGCCTCGAAGCGAAGAGATTTTATTTCCGCGGAAGGCTGAAGCGCGGTGAAGACCTCTTCCGCCATGTCTTTCAGAGAAATAGCTTCCGGAGTGAGCGCGGACTTACCGCTTTCGACACGGGAAAGCTCCAAAGTGTCGTTCACAAGATCCAAAAGCAGCGCGCCGGATGAACGCGCCTTGAGCAGGTATTCTCTGACGCGCGCGGGATCTGTTTCGTCAAGAGCCAGATCTGTAAAGCCGATGACGCCATTAAGCGGCGTTCGTAAGTCGTGGCTCATGCTGGATAAAAAAGTGGATTTGGCCGCGTTGGCCCGTTCCGCTTCCAGCTTGGCCGCGCGAAGCTGGCTGATCTGCGCGCGCTCCTTCTCATATTGCCGCGTAATGTCCGATTTACACAGGAAAATAGTGTCCCGGACTTCATCGAGATAAGAAAACTGCAGTGTCTTATGGCGATGACGGCCGTCGCTGGTCGTTACCTCAAAAGCGTAGCTATAGCTGGGCGCTTCCCGTAAAGCTTCAATAATTGTCTCGAGGCGCAGCGCGCGGCTTACGGCGCCGCGTTGATCCGGCGCGATTACTTTATCCAGATCGTTTTCGATAGAATCAAAATAATCCTCGTAATGCTCGAACGGCATGCCGAAACGCATGGGCTTGAGGCGAAAATAGCGTACTTTGCCGGAATACACACTCAAAAGACCTACCACCTCATAGCCCATCAGAGTTAAGCGGGAAATCAGCTGTGTTTCCAGAATCTTCTCTGTAACATCAAAAGCTGTGATTACGCATTCTATATGACCGTTCGCGGCGGATTGAAATGCGCGCGCTTTCACGGATACCCAAAAAGGCATTGTATTGTTCTCGTCGCGGCGGTATTGCAGAGAAAAGAACACATGTCCCTTCGCGTATTCCTTCAGAAGGAAGGATCTGTCAAGAAGAGCGGTAAGCTTTCCGCGGTCTTCGGGTGAGTGTGGCGAGCCGCCGATCCAGGCGGCCGCTTCATCGTAAGAAAGCGTTGAGTCGAGCGGCAGCGAGCGGTCCTTGACCGCTTCGTAGGATATGACGCGGTTTTCGGTCAGATCGACGCGCCAGACCGCGATACGGTAATAGTCACTGTTCTGACGAAGGGAGGACGATTCCGATTCTATAGATATAGCGCTTTTGGGCGCGGTTGTCGTTTCACCGTTATCGCAGGTAAGTCCGGAAAAATAGCAAAAGATCAGGTAGGAATGATCAGACAGCCGCTCGGAGAAGCTGCTTGAGGTAACACGCGTATCACCGGTGGCTCCGCGCAGACGGTAGGTTACGCGGCTCTCCGTATTTGGCGACATACGGGCGTACTCAATCGCGGAGCGAGCGGTATCGCGGTCTTCCGGGGCGACAAAATCCGACAGAAAGTCGTTGGAGAGCGTGATCTCGTCACGGCTCCGACCCAGTAAACGACAAAATCCATCTGAAATAAACAGAAGCTGGTAGTCATCTCCTAAAGCGTGAAAAGCGCAAAGCGGAGCAGGTAATTTCTCATACGCCTGTCTCTGAACGTCGGTGATACAATTATTCGCGTCTGCCATTAGGGACACCTCCCGGTTCTATATATTCATTGATTTTGAAATTCTAATACAATGATATACAATAAGCGCCAGGTTTGCAAGCTTGAAGCGCGGCGGAGTGGAAAAGAAGGCGATTAAGAGGTATAATAAAATAAAATATCGTGAAGTGGACAGGGGTGAGAGCGATGACCGCGGAAAAGCGAAAAGCGACTACCGGGCATAGAATAAAATGGCAGGGTATTTTGATCATTACTTTGGTGTTTTGCTCTTTTTTCGGCATTTTTGACTTGCCCGCCCGCGCCGCTGACCAGCAAGAGAACCAGAAGCAGGTTCTTTTTATCAATTCTTACGGCTACGATTTTGAGACCGTTCCGGTTGTTATGAAAGAGGTTTCGGAACGGCTCAGCGGTATCGCCTCTGTACAATATCTTTTTATGAACGAGAAATACATCAATGACATGGACGCCGGCGCTCAGCTTTCAACGGAGCTGGATTCTCTGACATCCGAGTTTCAATATGACGCGGTCATACTCGGTGATGACGCGGCTTTTGATTTCGCTATTCAGAACCGCGATAAATATTTCCAAAACATTCCTCTTATTTACGAAAATATCAATAGTCTCGATAAAGCCATTCAATATAAAGACGACCCTCTGATTTCCGGCGTGGTGGAAGCGTTTCCGATGCAAAAAACAATCGAGCTCGCGCTGTCGATTCAGAAAAACGCGTCCAGAGTCGTTGTCATAACGGATAATTCGGTGTCCGGTTCCGGATCGGCCGGGCAGGCAATGTCGGAGCAGGTGAATTTTCCGAATCTGAAATTTGAGCTTTTTGACACGTCGACGATGACAGAAACGGAAATTCAGAATAATATAGCCGCTTACGGCAGCGACACAATCCTTCTTTACACGGTTTTTAACGTGGATGGCAATGGGAAAAGATACACGATGACACAGGGAGTGAAGCTGGTCACGGACGCGGCGGGGATACCGGTGTTTAAGGCGGATGAGGCCGGGCTGGGAGACGGTCTGATCGGCGGTTATATGCTGTCCTATCAGAGTATCGGTCGTGAGACGGCGAATCTTGTACTTTCCGCTCTGAACGGCGAAAGACCAACGGATGTCAATTACCGTGTGGGATCCTGCGTGTATGAATTTGACCGGAACATATTGGATAAATATAATATCTCCAAGTCGATTCTTCCGAAGGATTCCGTTTATATCAACGAGAAGCCGGACTTTTTTGAAACGTACGAAAATTCGATTATGGTCACAATCGGAGGCGCGGCGGTTCTGTTCGCGCTGATCCTCATTCTGAGCGAGTCGAGGAAACGGAAGCTTCGCCGCGAGCTTGAAGTGGAGGAGAAAGCGAACCGGGCGAAAACCGAGTTCATTTCCCGTATGAGCCATGACATACGGACGCCATTGAACGCGATTCTCGGCATGGACAGACTCGCCTTGGACGAGGCGGAGAATCCCGATAAAATACGGGAATATCTAGGAAAAGCGATTTCTTCCGGCGCGCTTTTGACATCGCTTGTGAATGATATCCTGGACATTTCAAAAATTGAAAGCGGCGATACGCCGCTGAAGCCGGCGCGCGTTAGTCTGAAGGAGTTTTTTGAGAATACGCGCGGCGTTTTTAACGTCATGTGTTCCGAAAAAGATGTTGATTTTGTCATCACGGAAGACGCGGGCGCGATTTTTGTCCGGACAGACCCGGTTCGTTTGAATCAGATATTTTATAATTTGCTGACGAACGCGGTAAAGTTTACGGATAAGGGCGGCAGAGTCGAGTTTAAACTTAAGAGTTCTCCGCGGGACGGCGTACTCCGGTGCGTGTTTACCGTGTCAGATACAGGCTGTGGCATGTCGCCGGCATTTCAGAAGCGGATGTTCGACCCGTTTTCCCAGGAAGAGAAAATCGAGGCGAAGGGAAGCGGGCTAGGGCTTTCCATCGTAAAAAACGTCACGGATCTCATGGGAGGAGAAATTACCGCGGACAGCGCCCCCGGCCGCGGCACTGTGTTTAAGGTCCACTTGAGTTTACCGATCGATCAAAGTGGATCGGACGACGGGGAGGAACGGGAAGAGGAAATTGACGTGTCAAAGCTTGAGGGTCTCCGCGTTCTTCTTGCGGAGGATAACGAGATCAACGCTCAGATTACGCGGCTAATGCTTGAGAACGCGGGTATCAGGATGGATCTGGCAAAAGACGGGAACGCTGTTGTGAAGATGTTCTCTGAAGCGTCGGAGGGCTATTACTCTTTGATCCTGATGGATAACCGGATGCCCGGCAGAACCGGAATGGAGGCGGCCAGAGCGATCCGGGCTTTATCCGTTCCGGGGGCGGGCGAGGTACCGATTATCGCGCTGACCGCGGACGCGTTCGAGAACGATTATCAGAAGTTCATCGACAGCGGCATGAATGACTGCCTGACGAAGCCGCTGGACCGGGAAAAGTTGATCCATACGATCGCCAAGTACTGTAGTCCAGTGATAATTAAATGAGCTTAAAACGGATCCATTTCTGACTTTTATATCTCGCGACGAACATGGCGCCCCGGATAACAAGATCGAGGCTCATGCCCCACGCGATACCGATTACGCCCCAATTCAGCCAGATACCGAAAAGCGCCGAGAAGAAAAGTCTGGCGGCGACGGTAAGTGTCACGGACACGAGCATGGTGAACTTGATGTCACCGGCCGCCCGGAGACCGTTGCCGAGAGGCCCGGCGAACGGATAGGCAATACCATTGAAGATATTGTTGATCAAAACCAGAACGACCACAAGCGCGGCGGTTCGCTCGGAAATCGAGTAGATTTTAAGAAACAGAGGAGTCAGAGCGAAGATCAGCGCGTTCCAGGCGACCGATAGAAGAAAGCTTATCTTCGTGAGCTTTTTAAAATAGAAGTTTGCCGCTTCTATGTCTCCGGCGCCCATACATTGTCCGATTACGGTCGTGTATACAGGAGCCATCGCGAGTCCCATCAGCGCGGCCAGCGACCATATGCTCTGGGCGACGCCGTTGGCGGCAATCTGGTAAGTCCCGAACAGCGCGACCATGCTGCTAAGCGCTACCTTAACAAGCTGATGGACGCCGTTTTCGATTCCGTTCGGAATCGCGACGCGCAGTATTCTACGAAGCAGCCGGTGGTCCCATGTCAGCGTGTCTTCGCGGCGATACCGGATTTCCGCGCTTTCGCGGGAACAGTAAACTGTTACGGCGACAGCCATGATCACGCGTGACAATAAAGATGGGTAGGCGACGCCCGCCACGCCGGCCTTCAGATAGAAGACGCCGATGACATCGCCGATCACGTTGACGACATTCGCGGCGGCGGAAATATACATGGCGGCGCTCGCTTTTCCTATGCTTCGGCAAAGAGCCGCGCCCGCGTTATACACAGCGAGAGCAGGGAAAGAATACGCCGAGATCCGCAGGTAAGTCACGCACGCTGTCATGACGTCCGGCTCGACTTTTCCAAACAGAAGCTTCAGAATCACGTTGTTAAAGATCAGAACAATAATGGCGAAAATTACGGAACTTACCAGTGAAAAAGTCAGAAGCTGGCTCGCGGAGCGTCCCGCGAGTCTTTTTTCTCCGATACCGATATATTGATTGATGATGACCGCGCCGCCGATCGCGAGCGCCGTCGAGAGAAAGATGAAAACCGTATTGAAAGAGTTAACGAGAGAGACGCCGGAAACGTCCGCCTCACCGGCGTAGCTAACGACGAAAGTATCCACGATTCCCACAAGAGCGAGAAGAAATTGTTCTATAAATAGTGGAATGATCAAATTCCTTAAATCCCTGTTCGTGAATGTGTTCATAAATATACTTGACCTTCTCTCAGCAGAACATATAATATAATTAACTGTTGTAAGATATAAGAAACAAAATATACTTTACATCCGTTAAATATATTTGTCAAGCGGAGGCTATAAACGATGATGGAAATTTCTGTTATTATTGGCGAGAACCTCAAGCGGATTCGACTGGAACGAAATCTGAGTCTGGGGCAGCTGGCCGAGATGAGCGGCGTCAGTAAAGTTATGCTTTCCCGGATAGAAAAGGGTGAGGGCAATCCATCCGTAAACACAGTGTGGAAAATAGCGGACGCGCTTCAGACGCCTTATACCGCGCTGTTGGAGCGGGAAATTGACGGAGGCGCTGTCATTTCCGCGAAAGATATTCCCGCGCAGGCGCTTGATGACGCCGGCGGAGCATTGCGCTGTTATTATCACAATACTAGAAACCGGAATTTTGAGCTGTTCCAGATGACGATTCATCCGGAAGGCGCGCACGCGTCGGGCGGGCACGGTGAGCGGACGGATGAGTACGCGCTTGTCACACGGGGAACGCTGACGATCACACTCGATGATGGCGACCATGTCCTCCGCGAGGGCGACTCGATCAGCTTTCACTCGAATAAAACACATATCTATCGTAATGGCGGCCGGGAAGAATTGGATCTTGTTATTATTAACTATTACCGTTAGAGTATTGTTTGAATTGAGAGATAAGGAATGAATATTCTTATTGAAAAATACGAGGAACCAGACGTCGGCTCCATGATCGATATATGGAATGAAGTTGTTGAAGACGGCGAAGCTTTTCCACAGGAAGAGCCATTAAATCGGGATTCAGGGAAACGCTTCTTCGCGTCTCAGACATACTGCGGCGCCGCGAGAGACCGCGACACAGGAAAAGTTTATGGGTTATATATTTTACATCCGAATAATATCGGTCGTTGCGGGCATATCTGTAACGCGAGCTTCGCGGTAGCGAAAAGCGGCAGGGGCTTACATATCGGGGAGGCGCTGGTGAAGGATTGTCTTCTGACAGCGAAAAAGAAAGGCTTTGGCGTCATGCAGTTCAACGCCGTAGTGGCGTCGAACATTCACGCGAGACATTTATATGAGAGATTAGGTTTCATACAGCTTGGAACTATTCCAAAGGGTTTTCGAATGAAGAATGGTCAATACGCGGATATTTGTCCGAATTATCACGAATTATAAGGGGAGACTGACTATGTATCTTGATTTAAATGACATGCTTTACGCTCTGTCCTACGCGCTTGACTGCGTGGAAGGTGAGCTTCTAGGGGCCAAGGTGTTCCACTCGGAAAGAGTCGCTTTTGTCGCGGCTATGACAGCAAGGGCTCTGGGTATACCGGACAATGGCCTGTCGGACCTCGCGATCGCCGCTGTGCTGCATGATAACGCGCTGACAGAGTATATCGGGTCGGAGCGATTATCGCTGGAGAACCGGAACGTGGATCCTGATTCCGTTTCCGCGAGGCCTTTGTTCGTCCGGGAAATTCAGGATAATTTCGAGAGGCACTGTTCTGTCGGAGAGGAAAACGTAATGGTATTGCCGTTCTATGATCGTATAAAGGGAGCGGTAAAATATCATCACGAGAACGCGGACGGGAGCGGAATTTATCATCGTACGCCGGATAGAACACCTGTATACGCCAGACTGATCCATCTCGCGGATATTCTCGACAACCGTTTTGACCTGAGTGAGGTAAACGAGGAAAAGCATCGTGAAATTCACGCTTTCGCGGATCGGGAAAGAGGCGTTCTTTTCGATGATGAGGTTGTGGACGCGTTTTTGGAAGCTTTTCCCATGAGGACGGATGATCTGCTTTTGGAGAATTCGTCACGTCTTCTTCTTCGTAGTATCCTGCCGAATCAATCCAGGGAATACTCCGATGAGGAGATTGAGGGAATTGCCTCGCTTTTCGCCAGAATCGTGGACTATAAGTCTCATTTTACCTGTACGCACTCGATCGAGATCGCGCGGAAGGTTCAGCGATTGGCGCTTTATTATAATTATGATCCGGACACGACGACCAGGCTCTATCTGGCCGGCGCGCTGCATGACATCGGGAAATGCTCCATACCCAACGCGATTCTCGAGAAGCCGGGCCGATTGACGGCGGATGAGTTTGATGAGATGAAGAAGCACGCGCTTATTACATGGCAGATTCTGGATCGGATCGAGGGCTTTGAGGATATCCGGGACTGGGGCGCGTATCATCATGAAAAGCTGAACGGGCAGGGATATCCCTTTGGCAAGACAGCGGACGAGCTTAATTTTAACGAGCGCTTGCTGGGCTGCGTCGATATTTATCAGGCGCTGACAGAGTCCAGACCTTATCGAAGGGGCATGTCTCATGAGGAAGCGATTGCCGTAATGGAGGACATGGTATCAGGCGGGTTTATTGACGCCCGCGTGACCCATGATATTGACACGCTGTTTAAAGAGAATGGGAAGCAGTAAATATAGCCGGGCCGAGACGGCCCGAGTAGCTTTTTCTCATCTCGGAACTGGCAAATTGTCATTTTAGGATGATTCTTGCGCGGGAATGCCCATAAGCAAGACGCGCCGCGACCTTTTTCGCCCCACAAGACGCGGCCCGCGAATCCTGAAAATGACCGAACGCTTCAGAACTGACAAACTAGGATTGTTTATACGCCGAAATTAATCACGAATATTAAACAATCCAAGCAGGCGTTACGCCGCGTATTACGGTGAAAGTCTGGCAGCGCGCGACAACTTGCTATGCCACACCCGATTTGCTGATTTCCTGGGTATTGAGAGACAAAATAAACGTCTGCCAGAAATCGATACCTGTAAAGGCTTGAAAATTGATGCTTTCATCGGAAGTTAGTGTGGCATGCTGAGAATTTTGACTCTGCCACACAAATCCTTCCGAAACAATCTATAAGCAAGACACGCCGCGACCTTTCCGCTCCACAAGACGCGGCCCGCGGAACTTCCGCCCATTCCAGAAGTGTAAACTGCCTAAAGCGATTCTCTGAATATCTCCGCGACTTCGTCCGCGTCGAGCTTCTTATATCCGCCATCCAGAATCATTGTGGCCTTGACGAGATCCGGGATCATCGCTTCGGTCGCCCCGAGAGCCGTGATGTCCATGGCTACGCCGATTTCCTTCATCCAGCTTTCCATCGCGGCGAGACCGGCTTCGGCAAGCTCTTGTTGGCTTCGACCTTCCGCGGGAATGTCCCAGACATTCGCGGCGAACCGGGCGAACTTATCAAGACCGTTTTCCATAATATGCCGATAGTACGGAAGCGAGACAGCGGCGAGAGTCATGCCGTGCGTGGCGTTAGTACAGGCACCGACGGCCTGACCGAGCATGTGGACCATCCAGTCCGCGCTTTTCCCTTTGGCGACAAGCGTGTTGAGCGCCCAGGTCGCTGTCCACATGATGTTGCTTCTCGCCTCGTAATTCTCAGGCTCGCGGATCGCGATTCGACTGGAATGTATGACACTTCTCATTAATCCCTCACTGATGTAATCGCTGGTGTTGTCGTCCTCACCGGAAAAATACTGCTCGCAGATATGGTTAAAAATATCATAGATGCCGGACACCATCTGATATTTCGGCAGTGTCATCGTATATACCGGGTTCAGAATAGAGAATCGGGGCATGATTTTCTCGTCGGCGAAAACATGGCCGATTTTGAGCTTTTGCTCGTGATTCGTGATTACGGATCCCGCGTTCATCTCCGAGCCGGTTCCGACCATGGTCAGAATAGCGCCTACCGGCAGTGTCTCGCAATCCGGTTCCTCGAAACGAATAAAAAATTTCTGCCAGGGATCTTCCTCGCAGTGAACCGAGACGGAGACGGCTTTCGCGTAATCGATCACGGAGCCGCCGCCAACCGCGAGAATCAGATTCGTATTATGTTTCCGGGCGATTTCCACGCCTTCGTAGAGCTTCTTTAAGGTAGGATTCGGCATAACGCCGGGTACCTCCGCGACATTTTTGCCGGCCTTCTTCAGAATACCGAGTACTTCGTCGTAGATACCGTTTTTCTTAATGGAGCCTCCGCCGTAAACCAGAAGGACATTGTCTCCGTACTTCGCGAGCTCGCCTTCCAGATATTTGAGAGAGTCGTCGCCAAAATATAACTTTGTGGGGTTGCAATACTCGAAATTTCCTAACATATTTAAATACCTCCTGTTGTTGATTGACTTTTATATATCCGTGATATATGATGATTTTAATACATAAACCTGACTTTAGGTCAAGAGCGATTTCGCGTGTTTTCGCGAACATAAGGAGTGAGAGTATGTACACGATCGGACAGGTATCCGAGATGTTTCATTTGACGATATCCACGCTGCGTTATTACGATAAAGAAGGATTGTTTCCGGATATTACAAGGAAATCCGGTATCCGCGAGTTCGGGGATAAAGAGCTGGAAGCGCTTCGGGTCATTGAGTGTCTGAAACGTTCCGGGCTGGAAATCAAGGATATCAAACAATTTATGAGCTGGTGTCAACAGGGAAGCGAAACCTACGAGCTCAGAAGAGAGCTTTTTCTCAAAAGAGAGAAGAGCGTAGAGATTGAAATAAAAAAACTGGAGAAGACACTGGATATGATTCGTTTTAAGTGTTGGTATTACGAGACGGCGATTCAGGACGGCAATGAGGATCGTTTAAACGAGATGATCCCGGATCATCTGCCGAAAAAAATACAGGTCTTGTACGACAACGCTCATGAGGAATAGACATCGACTGTAGTTGGAAAAGGAGAAAAGGCATCATGAAGGAATTCAGCAAATCCAATCAGTATCTTCTGAAATCCGCGTATTTCACGATCTTCGCGCAAGGTTTTTATCTGCTGATCATCGGCGCGGCGCTGCCGTCGCTTCGGGCGGAATATCATCTGGATTATAAGATCAGCGGGGCGATGATGTCGGTACAGTCTGTCGGCTATCTGGTCTCCGGGGCTGTTTTCGGGATCCTGCCCCGGTATTTCGACGTGAAGAAGGTTTATATCCTGCTGGGAAATCTGGCCTTCGCGGGGCTTCTGATCATGACGCTTACGGGAAATCCGATCCTGCTTCTGATATCCATGGGTCTGACCGGCGTCAGCAAAGGTTGTGTCGGCAATTTTAACAATCAGATCGTCAGCAATCTGACCGGGAACGACGCCGGGAAGCTGAATTTCCTTCAGGCCTGCTTCGCGATGGGCGCTTGCGCGGCACCGCTGACCGCCGTGCTTTGCGGAGCGGACTGGAGACTCGCTTTCCGGGTCGTGATCGCCGCGGGAGTCGCGAATTTGCTATTTAGCTTACGGATGAAAATAGGCCCGGACGCCTACAACGTTTCCGGAAAAGAAGCGGCGGATTTCGGCTTTTTTAAGAAAAAGGTTTTCTGGATCTGCGCGTTGTTCCTTTCATGCTATATGGCGATTGAGGCCTGTGTCATGGGCTTTCTGGTGACCTATTACGTGGACACGGGCATGACCGGCGAGTCAGGGGCGCGTTTCTACTCGACGCTTCTCTGGGTGGCGCTGCTGATCGGAAGGCTCGAAAGCGCCCGGCTTTCCGCGAAAATCAAGCCGTATATTCTACTTACAGCGATGACGGCCGGCGCCGCGGTAAGCTTCACGCTGTTTATATTCGGGCAGTTACCGGTTCTGATCGTGATCGGCTCCGTTGGGCTTGGCCTTTTTATGGCTGGGATGTACGGAACCGCGGTCGGTGATGTTGGGAATCTTCTGGAAAAATACCCGATGTGCATGGGCGTTTTCATCGTCATACCCGGAATTGTCGCCACAGTGATACCGGGAGCGGTCGGAATCGTGGCGGACGCGGTCGGAATCCGGAAAGGCTTGATGGTTCTGTATATTCTGATCACTCTGCTTTTCGTGATTTCATTTATAAATATAAGGTTTCATCACAGCGCTTCTAAGGAGATTGTATGAAAAAGCGATATTTCGCCGCGTATTCGGGATTGCCAAAAGAAGTTTATTTCCTGTTCGCGGCAAGGCTGGTGAATAGTATGGGCTTTTTCATCACGCCGCTTCTGACGTTGATTCTGACAAGAAAACTGGGAATCGGCAAGGCGGAAGCCGGCGCCGCCGTGGCTTTTCTGACACTGACCCAGGCGCCTTGCGTGATGCTTGGTGGTCATCTGTCCGACGTAATTGGCAGGAAGAAGACACTAATGATCGGGAATCTGGTCGGCGCTGTTTTCTATCTCGTCTGCGGACTGGGACTTACAGGCAAGGCAATGGTGTATTGTATTATCCTCGCGGCGGACTGCGTGGCCGTTTCCGTTCCGGCTTCGGACGCCCTGCTCGCGGATTTGACAAAGCCGGAAGAGAGGCAGGCGGCCTATTCGCTTCTTTATCTCGGCATCAACATCGGAATGGCGGCCAGTCCGATCATCGGCGGTCTGCTTTTCAAAAATTATCTGTTTCTGCTTTTTATTCTGGACGCGCTGTCCAGCTTCGCGTTCGTCGCGATTATCGCCGTGAAGGTACCGGAAGTGTTTTCGACGCGGCAAAAGACGGGCGGGGAAGAGAAGAGGATATCGTTTGTCCGGGCGCTTAAGGGAGCGCCGATCATAGCGGTGTTCGTCGCGTTTCTGTTTCTGTACGATTTCAGCTACTCGCAGTGGAATTTTATGCTGCCGGCTCAGTTCGGGGATCTTTTCGCCGATGATGGCGCCAGACTTTTCAGCGTCCAGACTTCTGTTAACGCGGTTACAGTCATCGTCATGACGCCTTGGATTACAAGACTCACAAAGCGTCTGAGACCTTTAAAAGCGCTTTCTCTGGCCGGCGTTTTTTATACGGGAGCTTATTTCGGCTTCCGCGCGGGCGGTCCTTATTACCTCTATATCATCTACGCGATTTTGTTTACGCTGGGGGAAATCTGTTCCGCCATTCAGATCGGCGCGTTTATCTCCAATCGAACGCCCGCTCAGTGCCTGGGACGGATCAACGCTTTTTCGACGCTTTCCAGAGGCGCCGCTTCCGCGTTGGGTCCGCTTATGATGGGCCGGGCTCTGGTGTTATGGGGGTACTCCGCCAGCTGGCTGATCACGGCATGCGTGGCGATTACCGCCATGGCCGGGTTCTTTATCCTTGACCGCCGGGACCGGCCGTGACGCGCTGTGAAACGCGTTTTCGTTGCTATTATAAGGCTTCTAATATATAATATTAATGAACAATAAAATCTGAATATTTGAGAGAAAATGCCTATGAAGACTCGAAAAACCGGTAAGGATTTATTACTCTGGATATTGTTGTTATCCGTGTTTATGAATGGGTTTGAGGCGGCCGGATATCAGACCAGCTTGATCAGCGTGGGGAAAGAATTCGCCCTGGATGGAACAGGAATGGGCTTGTTCGCGTCCGTTCAGCTGATTGCCGGGCTGATCGCGCCTCTGGTATTTGGATCGTTCGCGGATCAGGCGGGGAAGAAGAAATCACTGACCGCGTTTTTCATGGCGGAAATCGTCGGAAGCCTGACGCTTGTTCTGGGTAAGGGCTATTTTAGCTTTATCGCCGGTGTTTTCATAATAGGATTGAGTGTCAGCGCGGTTCAATTGACTTCAATCGCCGCGATCGCGGATTTATTCCCTGTTTCCGGTAATAAGAAGATCGGGATCGTGACCGGTTGTTACTCGGCCGGCGCTGTTGTAGCGCCTCTGATTTGCGGCTTCTATCTCGACAGGGGATATTCCTGGAGACTGCTTTTTCTGATTCTGCTTATAGTGGGCGCCGCGGAAATAACAGCGGTAAGCGTATCTGATTTCACTCCCCGGGAAGTGTCCGTGACTGAATCGCGCGAAGAAACCACCGGCGCCTTCGCCGCGGTTGGGATTCTGCTGTTATGCGTGATTATGTTCGTTTATGTCGGCTTTGAAAATGGCTACGCGTTCTTTATCAATTCTTTTATTACGGAAACACTGAAAGGGAGTCATTCCTATCTGGCGCTTTCTTTGTTTTGGCTCGCGATGATTCCCTCGAGGCTGTTGTGTGGCTGCTACAGCCGTTATAATAAACAGATTCTGGTACTCGTTTCTACGGGCGCGGCGGTGACCGCGTTCCTGATCAGCGTATCCGGAACAGGAAACACAGTGACCTTATTAAGCGCGCTTCTTGGCTTTTTCTGCGGAGCCGTCTATCCTTCCGTTCTTACGAGATCCCTTGATTTCGCCGGTAAGAAAACCGCTACTGTGACGGGGATGATAACCGCCGCGACAGGATTAGGCGGGGCGGCGGTAACAGTAGTGACAGGCGTGATTTCCAAGAATTTTGGCTTGAGAGCTTCCATTAAAACGCTGGCGATTATTATCGCGGCGGATGTTTTTGTCTCTTTATTGCTTTTAAACAGGCGTTATGGACGCCATACAACAACGGGAACGGAGAGATGACAGGCATGGAGAACGAGAATGACAAACAGATAAAAACAGATCAGCTTCTTGGCAAAATCATGAACACGACGTCGTTGTGTATTTTCTGGAAAGATTCACAGAGGCGTTTTGTCGGCGTTAACAAAGCCTTTCTGGACTTTTACGGCTTTGAGTCCCAGGATGTTCTGATTGGTAAAACGGATGAGGATATGGGCTGGCACTCGGATCCGGATCCTTTCCGAAATGATGAGTGGCGTGTCTTAAGGCAGGGAGAGAGCACATACCGCGCGCATGGGAAATGCGTGATCCGCGGGGAAGAAAGGGATATTCTCGCGAGCAAAAGTCCTATATATGAGGGTGATAAGATCATTGGTCTGGTCGGAACTTTTGAAGACGTGACCAATGACTATCATCAAAAGGACGTGATTCAAAAATTAACGGAAACGCTGAATAACATTCCCTGTGGAATCTGCGTCGCCAAATTCAATTATGGCGATGTTGTATGCGCCAGCGCGAACGCGTATTTCGCGGATATGATCGGCGGTAACGCGGAAAGATTTATCGGTCAGAGTATAAAAACATTTTCCGACCGGATACATCCGGATGATCTGCCTCTTTGGACAAAAGAAGCGAACGAGCTTTTTTCCGGCTCGGGAAATATGGACGATGTTTATCGGTTCCGGAATTTCTCGACAGATAAATACCAATGGATTCGTATGAAGGGAAGTAAAGCGAGACTTTTAAACGATGAGGAGTTCTTATATTTTACCTTTACCAATGAGGATGAGCTCAAAAGCTCTGAAAGCCGCGAAAGAGCGCTGAGAAAGCTTTACGCGTCTTCCGTGGACGCCGCGGAGCTTGTCGTGTGGGAATACGATATCGCGTCGCGTACCGTTTTTTTTGACGACACAGGCTATACGGCCAGACGCCGGGAGGAGCTGAAGCTTCCGAGGGTATTTCACAATATTCCCGCGGAGCTTTATCCGATTATTCCGGAGGAGTACCACGAGGAAATTAAGCGGTTGTACGAGGAGGTTTTCGCGGGGAAGCCATATTCGACCGCGGAAATCGCCTTTAAACCTCCGGGGGATCAGCTGCCGCTGTTTTTACGCCTTTCCTACACGACCGTTTTGGACAGCGACGGCAATCCCGTGAGAGCCTATGGCACTTCACAGGACATGACGAAGGAGAAAATGTCGGAGTCCCGTTATGAGAATGAGCTCCTTTATATCAATTCGGATAACCAGAGAAAATTCGTCGCGAAGGGCCATCATAATCTGACCACCAATAAAGTTATGGGCTATTATAAGGCGAATCAATATACAATGGATGTTACGGGAATGACATACGACGAGGCTTACGCGAAACTGCGGGATTACATTTACTATGACCGTGACCTCCGGGTTTATTTGGATCTATTCAATCGTCAGAATCTGATCACCCGTTTTCACAGCGGAGAAACTTATTTCAGTATGGAATATCGGCGTGTCGGCGGAGCCTGCTCCGCGATGTGGGCGTTTATGGAGGTCAGAACGTTTCAGAATCCCGCGACCGGGCATATTGAGTGCTTTATCTACTCGTATGACATAACGGAGAAACAGATTCGGCGTCAGCTGACGAACAGCCTTCGCGACATCGGTTACGAGAGTGTGGGACTGATTAGCGTAACTAATAATAAGGTGACTTTATATAAGCCGTCCAAGAGTGGCAATGAGTGGGACGTCAGCCTGGCCTTGGACGATTATGATATCGTCGCCGGAAAATATATACAGAAATATGTCCCGGAGGAAACAAGGGAAGAAACATTCGGGATGAGTCGAATAGAGCGGGTTCTCGAAAGTCTTGACGAAACCGGTGAATACAGCTTTTCCTGTGATTACGCGGACACCCGGTCCGGAATTCGCCGAAAGTACATGCGATACAGCTATCTCAATGAGGATAGAAGTATTGTGTCTCTTTCCGTTCAGGACATTACGGGCCAATATCAGAAGGAGCAGAAGCAAATCGCTCTGCTGAGGGAAGCAATACGTAAGGGTGATGAGGCAAACCGCGCCAAAAGCGAGTTCTTATCTCGCATGAGTCATGACATACGCACTCCCATGAATGGCATTATTGGTATGACATATCTGGCAAAAAAACGTTCCGATCCGCGGGAAATGAAAGAATATCTCGATAAAATCGACATATCCTCAAAGTTCCTTCTCGGGCTTGTTAATGATGTGCTTGATATGAGTAAAATTGAAAGCGGCAAGATTGAAATGAAGCCGGAGCCTTATTACGCGGAGGACTTTTTCAATTATTTGAACGCGGTCATCAAACCGCTTTGTGAGGGGAAGGGGCAGAAGCTGGTTCTGGATGTACAGCCGATTATCGAGTTCGTGCCGCTTTTAGATCCTCTCCGCGTCAACCAGATCTTTTTTAATTTGTTTTCCAACGCGGTGAAATACACGCCGGAGGGCGGAACGATTACGTATCGGCTGCGGGAGACGATGACCGTCTTCGGCCGTATGCGTATGGAAGCGGATGTCGAGGACACGGGCATCGGAATGAGCGAGGAATTCCTGAAAATAGTTTTTGAGCCTTTTACGCAGGGTGAGGAGAGCGATACTGTCCTGAACAGGGGCACTGGTCTGGGACTCGCGATTGTGAAAAGTCTGATTGAGCTGATGGGTGGTACTATTTCAGTGAAAAGTAAGCCCGGCGAGGGAAGCGTCTTTCATTTAGAGGCTGTTTTTGACTGCGTTCCGGCGAAGAAGCGCGTTCTGACGCGGGACGAGAGAGCGGCTTGTTTTGAGGAGGACGCGCTTTCGGGTAAAAGGGCTCTTTTGTGCGAGGATAATCAGATGAACCAGGAAATAGCGAAAACGCTTTTGGAAAGCTGGCGTATGAGCGTTGTCGTAGCGGAGAACGGACAGGTCGCGGTTCGGAAATTCGCGGAATCGGAAAATGGATATTTTGATCTTGTGCTGATGGATATCCGTATGCCGGTCATGAATGGCTATGAGGCCGCGAAAAGCATTCGCGCGTTGGAGAGGACGGACGCGAAAAGTGTTCCGATTATCGCCATGTCGGCTGACGCGTTCGAGGACGATATCAGAAAATCTATGGATGCCGGAATGAATCGGCATATAGGGAAGCCTGTTGATCCGGAACAAATGTACGCGGTTATCGCTTGTTATTTAAGAGAGTCGCGTTAGCGTTGTAATTACAACAGAAAAAATGACGCCCAAATGTTATTCTGGCATAAAGGAGCGTGATAGACGAGATGAAATCCAGTATATTCGGACGGGTATTTTCCATAGCGGCCGAGAACACGCCGATTCCCGGCTGTACGGTTTCCGGTAAAATGATAGAACACGGCGGCGCGGTCATAACAAATTTCGCGTTAGCCCGGAACACAAGTATCAGCGCGGAGCGGTATCCGAGGACAGTCCTTTATATCGGAGCCTCAGGCAAAACGCGCGCGGAAATTCAAGATAGTGAAGAGAGCGCTCGAGAAGTGGTGTTTGGGGAAGGCGAGCTTCTGGTTGTTCGTAGCAATGTGGACGTAGGCTTTTTCGCGGAAGAGGATTCCGTGTATACAGAGACCCTGATCGGAAAGGAGACAAATATGAATAGTGTTATTAAAGCGGGAGAGGTATTTCAGCTTAAAGAGCTTGTGCCATACAGGGAAGGTAAAATCGTGAATCTGGATGTTATCGACGATCCGTCGGTGAAGCTGGTGGTAATGGCTTTCGATGATGGCTGCTCGCTGTCGGAGCACGCGGCGCCGGGAGAGGCCGTGATTTTCGCGCTGGACGGCGAGGGCGTGATTGGCTATAACGGCCGGAAGCATCCGATCAAGGCGGGAGAGAATTTTGTTTTCGCGAAGGGCGGCCTTCACAGCGTTGAAGCGAACGGAAAATTCAAAATGGCGCTGCTATTGACGCTGGGGGCTTAGTATATCGGACAGAAACTCGGATTCCCGCAAGCTTGACATCACGTACAGAACCATGTATGATAACTCGAAAGAGGTGGTTTTTACGCGAATCCCAAGCAGATTTACGATCGCGCTTCATATACTTTCCTGTACGGATTTCTTTCAGGGAAAAGTTAAAGTGACCAGTGAGTTTCTCGCTTCCAGTATCAATGTGAATCCGGTCATTGTCCGTAACATCACGCGGCAGCTCAAGGGCGCGGGACTCATCGAGGTGAAACGAGGCCTTGGCGGCGCTTCGATTGCCAGACCCTTAAGCGAGATCACTTTTCTGGATGTTTATAAGGCAGTCGAAAGTACGCCGGATGACGAGCTTTTCCATTTTCATGAGAACCCGAATCCCGATTGCCCGGTAGGCAGGAATATTCACGCGGTATTGAAGACGGATCTCACCAAGGCGCGGGAAGCGCTGGAGGACGCTCTTGCCGGCATGACGCTGGAAGATCTGGAACGGGATATGAAAGAGCGCGTGGTAAGCGAAGAAGACAACGGGAAGAAATGATTGAGTCGGAACGAGAGTGTTCCGGCTCTTTTGATAAGAGGTGAAACCATGGAAAAGCGCGATAACGAGAAAACACTGATCTGTCATCCTATCGGATATATCCGGTCTCCCTATAATACCAGGGAAGACACGCCTAAGAATCGGAATGAGCGGCCTGACGAGGAAGCCTCGCTGGAGTTTAACGAGGAATACCGCGAGGCGATGGCGGATATGAAGGTTGGAGAGGAGTATCTTGTGTTCTTCTGGTTTGACAGAGCGGGCAAGACGCGCCTGACAGTTCCGATTCACGGGAATGGCGCTATGACCGGTCTTTTTTCAACTCACGCTCCGGCCCGGCCGAATCCGATCGGCCTGACGAAAATCGTGATAACAAGAATAGAAGGTCTGAAAGTTTATTTTAATGGCGCGGATATGTTCGATGGCACGCCGATACTTGACGTGAAGTCGGCGGTACACGATTTATAAGCGCGAATATTTCGGGATAAATGGTTGACAATTCTTTTATTCAGGACTATGATATAGCTCAAATAAAGTTCGCTAGTGAACTATTTGAGGTGATCATATGGAAATGAAAGAATATCTGGAGGAGCAGGCACGCCTTTGCGTAAAGAACGATGGAATCGGGAGAGAGTTATACGAGAAGTATAACGTGAAGAAGGGTCTGCGCGATGAGAACGGGAAGGGCGTCCTGACAGGGCTGACCAATATTTCCAGGATTACAGCCTTTCGAACCGAGAACGGGCAGAAGATTCCCTGCGACGGGGAGCTTCTTTACAGAGGCTATGATATCAGGGAAATGGTGGAAAAGGAACAGGATCAGAAGCTTTTATATGAGGAAGGCGCGTATCTGCTTTTATTTGGTGAGCTTCCGGATGAAGCGAAACTTCGGGAGTTCCGTGAAATTCTTGCTTCGGGAATGACATTGCCCACCAATTTTACAAGAGACGTGATCATGAAGGCGCCGAGCGCGGATATCATGAACTCCATGACGAGAAGCGTGCTGACGCTGGCGTCCTATGATGAACGCGCGGATGATTTAAGCGTTGAGAATGTTCTGCGGCAAAGCCTCATGCTGATCAGCGTTTTCCCGATGCTCGCGGTTTACGGTTATCACGCGCATAATTATTTTGATAACAACGGCAGTATGTATATTCACCGGCCGGACGAGAAGCTTTCGATTTCCGAGAATATTCTGCGTATGCTCCGGCCGGACACAAGCTTTACGGAACTGGAGGCCAGAGTGCTCGATGTCGCGCTTTTGCTGCATATGGAGCATGGAGGCGGCAATAACTCGACCTTTACGGAAAGAGTCGTTACCTCAGCGGGGACAGACACGTACGCCGCGACCGCCGCGGCGCTCAGCTCCCTGAAAGGAAAGAAGCATGGCGGGGCCAATCTTATGGTCAGGAAAATGATCCTCGATATCAAGGCGAATGTCCGTGACACATCCGATCCGGAAGAGGTCGAGAGTTATCTGAGAAAAATTCTCAATCAGGAGGCTTTTGACAGAAAAGGATTGATCTACGGAATGGGCCACGCGGTTTACTCCTTGTCCGATCCCCGGGAAATCGCGCTGAAGCGGTATGTGGAGCGGCTGGCGCTTGACAAGGGCCGGGAGCGTGATATGGCGCTGTACAGCTCGATAGAGACCATCGCGCCGAAAATTATCGCTGACGAGCGTAAAATCTATAAAGGCGTAAGCCCCAATGTTGATTTTTACAGCGGTTTTGTGTATGATATGCTGGATATACCGGAAGAGTTGTACACGCCTCTTTTCGCGACAGCGAGAATTGTAGGCTGGAGCGCGCATCGGATCGAGGAGCTCGTCACGACGGACAAAATTATCCGGCCCGCCTATATGAGTCTGGCGGATAAGAGAAGATTCGCGCCGCGCGAGGAGCGATGAGAGAATAAAAACAGTACGAGGGGAACATGGAAGCGAATGAAGTAATTCTGCTGGGAAGGCAGTTCGGCAAAACAATTGAGCGGGAATCCGCCCGGATTTCCGAGAAATATGATTTAAGGCTCGCGGAGCTGGATATCCTGGCGCGGATCGCCGGGAAGAAACAGGGCGACACCGCGCGGGATATCATTCAATGTAACCGCGTATCGAAGGCGCATATTTCCAAATGTCTGGATAATCTGAGCGCCAAAGGCTTTATTATCATCCGCGCGGACGAGAAGGATCATCGGCTGCGCCGCGTTGAGCTCACGGAGAAAGCAAGAAAGGCCGCCCGCGAGCAGATAGAAGTATACAATCGCTGTAAAGCCATGCTTTTTGAGGGCGTGACAGAAGAGGAGAAAACCGTCATGACGCGTGTCATGGCGAAAATGCTGGCGAATATCGACCGGGAAATTAACGCGTGACGGATACCCGGAGAAATAGGTTCCGCGTTTCTTTAAAGCGTCTGTAATACTTATGTTTTCTTTCTCCTTGAATTTAATTATCGTAAGATATCCGGTCTTTCAGAAAAGTTCCCGCCCTAAGCTCGTCAAAAGCGTTTTCGAGCTCCGCTTCCGTGTTCATGACGATCGGGCCGCCCCACACGATCGGCTCGTCAAGCGGCGCGCTTCCCATCAGCAGAACGCGCGCGGGGCCTTCGGCGCTTTCGAGATGGATGCTGTCACCGGATGTAAGACGCGCGGCGGTCTTCTCCGCGACAGCCGCTCCCGCGGCCTTAATATCGCCGAGAAGCGTGAAAAGCATGAAGACGCGCGAAGGGTCGGTCTCAATAGAAAGAGAAGCGCCCGCCTCCAGCGCGACGTCATAATAATCCAACGGCAGATACTTACTCTGCCAGCTCTTCACGTCCTTATACTGTCCGGTCAGAACGCGGAGCGACCCGCCATTAAGCGTGACTTCGGGAATATCGTCACGGCGGACACTGTGATACGCGGGTGGAACCATCTTATCCGACGCCGGCAAATTCAGCCAAAGCTGTACGCCCAGCAGACGTTTCGCGGCCGGAATCCGCTCCTCGTGCATGATACCGGAACCGGCGGTCATCCACTGTACTTCGCCATCCTCGATCGTGTCGGAGCTGCCCAGGCTGTCTTTATGCTTCATCGCGCCGCTTACGACATAGCTGATCGTCTCAATCCCGCGGTGCGGATGCGTGGGAAAGCCGGCGATATAATCCTCCGGATTCGCGCTGTCAAAAGAATCCAGCATCAGAATCGGCGAGAAATCCCTCACTGTCGTGTTTCCCAAAACGCGGATTAAGTGTACGCCCGCGCCGTCCGTAGTCGCGAAGCCTCGGACGGTTTTCTCAATTTTTCTTTCCATTTGTTCCTCCGAATTTCCTGAGCAGCGACGCCAGGGTGTCCTTCTCGGAATCTGTCCAGCAGTCCATTCGCTCAATAATAATTTTCTCGTTAACAGGGTACGCCTCGGAGATAAGCTTACGGCCTTCCGCGGTAAGAGTCAGCACAAAGCGGCGGCGATCTTTCGGATCCTGCCGGCGGATCAGGTAACCGCGCTTTTCGAGATTACTCACGATCAGGGGAATTGTTCCGCTGGAGCTTAAAATCGCTTCCTGTGTCTCGCCGACGGTCAGATCGCCTTTGTGATAGAGCGCCTCCAGAACGGCGAACTGTCCAAGAGTCAGCCCGAAGGGCGCTACGGCCCGGGCGGTCTGACGGTCGATCGCGTTCGCGGCGCGGTGAAGTCCGATGAGAATTCTAAGTTCCGGTTTTGACATGAGCATCGCCCCTCCTTCTTTTATGATCAAATTATATCTCTAACTAGAGATAATGTCAACGCGTGCTTACTCAACCACAAAAAATATCCTTGACAAACCCGGTTAGTCGCGTTAAACTATAGATGGTTAGAGAAAGCTAACTGCTTTATATGAGGGAAGGAGGAGCGCTATGCCGATTACAATGTCGCGAGGCGGAGACAGAGTTACAATCCGCGAGATTACAGGTGACGAAAAGGTACGTCAGCATCTGGCCGAGCTTGGGTTTGTTGTCGGACAGGAGATCACGGTTGTCGCGGAGATTGCCGGAAATCTGATACTGCGGGTGAAGGAGAGCCGTGTCGCTTTGGACAGAGATATGGCTCACCGTATTTTAATTTGACGAGAGGAGGAAATGAATTGAAGACATTGAAGGATATTCGTGTCGGCGAGACTGTGAAGGTTGTCCGTCTGAATGGCCTTGGAGCCGTGAAGAGAAGAATTATGGACATGGGAATAACGAAGGGCACGGAAATTTATGTTCGTAAAGTCGCTCCTCTGGGAGACCCGGTGGAACTGACAGTCAGAGGATATGAGCTGTCACTTCGCAAAGCGGACGCGGAATGTGTGGAAGTTGATTAAAGGCGGAGGTACCGCTATTTTTTTCGCGCGAAAGTTAGATAGAACTAACTCAGAAAGGAGCAGGTAAGATGGAATTTAAAATAGCCCTGGCGGGCAATCCGAACTGCGGAAAAACAACGTTGTTTAATGATCTGACAGGCAGCGCGCAGTATGTTGGAAACTGGCCGGGAGTAACGGTTGAGAAGAAGGACGGAAAGCCCAAAGGGCATAAGGACGTAATTGTACAGGATCTTCCTGGTATTTACTCGCTTTCGCCTTACTCACTTGAGGAGGTCGTAAGCCGTAACTATCTGGTCAATGAGAAACCGGACGCGATTATCAACATCATCGATGGCACAAATATTGAGAGAAACTTATATTTGACGACACAGCTGCTGGAATTGAACATTCCTATGGTAATCGCTTTAAACATGATCGATCTGGTGAAAAAAAGCGGTGACCGGATCGACATGGCCAAGCTTGGAAGCGTACTTGGATGTGAGGTGGTTCCGCTCAGCGCGCTGAAAGGCCAGGGAAGCTCTGAGGTTCTTGAAAAAGCGATTGAGCAGGCAAGAAACAGAGTCATTGGCGAAAGACCGCGTGTCTTTACGGGAAGCGTGGAGCGCGCGCTGGCGCGTATTGAGGAATCTGTAGAGGGATTGGTGGATAAAAGGAATTCGCGCTGGTACGCGGTCAAGCTTTTTGAGAGGGATTCGAAGGTTCGTCAAAGCATGAGCCTGCCACCGGATCTGGACGCTCATATAGAAAAGCATATCCGGGACTGTGAAGAAGAAATGGACGATGACGCGGAAAGTATCATTACCAATCAGCGATACGCTTATATCAACAAAATCATTTCAACCACCGTGAAGAAAAAAGCGGCTCGCGGCAGTCTTTCCGCTTCTGATAGAATTGATAAAATCGTTACCAATCGTATCCTCGCGCTGCCGATTTTCGCCGCGGCGATGTGGCTGATGTATTATATTTCGGTCTCAACTCTTGGCGGAACGCTTACGGATTGGGTAAACGATACCTTGTTCGGCGACTGGATCACGAATTGGGCGGCAAACGGTCTGCAGGCGCTGGGCGCGGCGGACTGGCTGCAGGGACTTCTCGTAGATGGTATTATAGGAGGCGTCGGCACCGTTTTGGGATTTGTGCCGCAGATGCTTCTTATTTTCTTTTTCCTCGCTCTTTTGGAGGACTCAGGTTATATGGCCCGCGTCGCGTTCATAATGGATCGGATTTTCCGACGCTTCGGGCTTTCCGGAAAATCTTTTATTCCCATGCTGATCGGAACAGGATGCGGCGTGCCCGCTGTTATGGCGGCCCGTACGATTGAGGATGAGCGTGACCGGCGTATGACGATCATGCTTTGTACCTTCATGCCCTGCTCGGCGAAGATGGTTATAATAGCCATGATCGTGACCACATTTTTCCCCGGAAATGTCTGGATCGCGCCGCTGATGTATTTCACCGGCATAGCGATTATTGTGCTCTCGGGTATCGCGCTGAAAAAGACGAAATACTTCGGAGGCGAGGCTTCGCCGTTCGTTATGGAACTGCCAGCTTACCATATTCCTTCCTTTAAAGGCGTGCTTATTCATATGTGGGAAAGAGCGCGCGCGTTTATTATCAAGGCAGGCACAATTATTTTTACGGCCTGTGTCGTGATATGGTTCCTCTCAAACTTTAGCTGGACCATGCGAATGGTCGATGTGGAGGAAAGTATGCTGGCAAGTATCGGCGGCGCGATCGCCTGGTTCTTCGCTCCGCTTGGCTTTGGAAGCTGGAAGGGCGCGGTCGCGGTAATCAGCGCCGAAATGGCCAAAGAGCAGGCCGTCGGAACACTCGCGGTACTGAATGGTGTCGCGGCGGACGCGGCGGATACAGCTGTAAGCGCCGGTATCGCCGGAATGTTCACGACCATAGGCGCGTTCTCATTTATGGTTCTTAACCTGTTCGACCCGCCTTGTGTTGTGGCAATGGCCACGATCCGCCGTGAGATGGGAAGCCGGAAATGGGGCTGGATCGCGATCGGTTATCAAGTCGTTATGGGATACATGCTGGCGTTTCTAAGCTATCAGCTTGGCAGCTGGTGGTTCTTCGGAGCGGGCTTTGGCATTGGACAGGTATTATCATTGATTATTATTACCATGATTATTTACGCGGTAGCCCGGCGGCCCAAAGAAGTGACTTCGGGACTTAAAATGGCTGTAGACAGAGTTTAACCGCGGCAGGAGGTGTTTGGATGGCGGCGACAATTATTATCACGATCATCATCGCGGCGCTTTTTGTTCTGGCGGCCCGCTATACGCTTAAACATGGCTCAGCCTGCGCCAAAGGCGGAAAAGACGGAAAAAGCGCTTGCGGGGGAAATTGCGGAAGCTGCCCTTATCATGAGTTCGAAACGCGGGCTTCCGGAAAAAATGAGTGACGAGCTGGATATTGTTCCCGCGGCTTTTTTATGCTAAGCTTTTTATAAGGTTTTTTCACTGGATAAAGGAGAGTTGCCGGATTATGAAAATAAACTATGTCACTCGCTACGCCTCACCGATTGGAGAGCTGACCATCACAGGCGATGACGCGGTTATCCGCGGTGTATGGTTTGAGAACCAGCGCTGCTTTGAGAATGCCACGAAGATCGATCTGGAGACGCGAAACAACGCGCGCCCTTTTCTTGAAACAAAAGCGTGGCTGAACGATTATTTCGCCGGTGGACGGCCGGAAATCGGCGGCCTGCCGCTTTTTCCGGAGGGAAGCGATTTCCAGGAGGAAGTCTGGAAGCTTTTGTTGGAGATTCCCTACGGGGAAGTGACGACCTATGGCGCGCTGGCGGAGAAAATCGCGGAAAAGCGCGGTATACCGAAGATGTCCGCTCAGGCAGTCGGTGGGGCGGTCGGTCATAATCCGATCTCTATTATTATCCCCTGTCACCGCGTGATTGGCGCGGACGGCAGTATGACTGGCTATGGAGGCGGCGTGGATAAGAAAATCAAGCTTCTGGAGCTGGAAGGCGCCGAGATCAGAAACAACAAATGGATAAGGAGAGAATATCATGCCGAACAATGAGAATAACAGGCTTTCTTTCGCCTCGGATTATATGGAAGGGGCGAAACCTGAGATTTTAAAGCGACTTACCGAAACGAATCTTTTGAAAACACCGGGTTACGGGATGGATTCTTTCTGTGAGTCCGCGAGGGCGAAAATCCGCGAAGCTTGTAAATGCCCGGAAGCCGCCGTCTTTTTCCTGCCAGGCGGTACGCAGACGAACGCCGTAGTTATTGACGCTCTTCTCAAAAGCTATCAGGGCGCGCTCGCGGCCGACAGCGGGCACATAAGTCTTCATGAGGCCGGCGCGATTGAGTTGGGAGGGCATAAGGTACTTACGCTCCCTAACCAAAACGGTAAAATAGCCGCTTCGGATGTCGAGAAAGCCGTCGGCGAATTTCACGCGGATCTGAATCACGATCATATGGTAATGCCGGGGATGGTCTATATCTCGCAGCCGACGGAATACGGGACGCTTTACTCACTCGCCGAGCTGAGCGCTCTAAGCGAGGTCTGCCGGAAATATCGGCTGCCTCTTTACGTTGACGGCGCGCGGCTCGCTTACGCGCTGGCCTGCCCGGAGAACGATGTCACGCTCGCGGATCTGGCGAAGCTCGCGGACGTGTTCTACATAGGAGGCACGAAATGCGGCGCTCTTTTCGGAGAAGCCTGCGTGATTCCGAACAAAGACTTGCTTCCGTGCTTTTTCACGATCATGAAGCAGCATGGCGCGCTGCTCGCGAAAGGCCGGATCCTGGGCATCCAGTTCGACACCTTTTTTACGGATGGTCTCTATGACCGCGTCGGCGCGCCCGCGATCGCGGCCGCGGACAAGATCCGCGCGGCGCTTCGGGAAAAGGGCTATCAGCTGTATTTCGAGTCGCCTACAAACCAGATTTTCGTGGTCCTTGATAATCAGAAGCTCGCCGAACTGGAAGAAAAGGTAGAGGTAAGCTTCTGGGAAAAATATGACGATAAGCGGACGGTGATCCGTCTCGCGACCAGCTGGGCGACGAGCGAGGAAAACACGGAGCGGCTGATTTCGATTTTGTAAAGGAGAAAACAATTATGAATATTGATCAAAGAATGCCAGTGGTCTTCGCCGGGCATGGCTCTCCGATGAACGCGATCGGGCAGAACAGGGCAAGAGAAGGCTGGCAAAAGATGGGGCAGACGCTGGGAAAGCCCCGCGTGATCCTCGCGGTTTCCGCTCATTGGGCGACGAAGGGCCTCTGTGTTCGTACCGGCGCGTCAAATCGACAAATCAATGACATGTACGGCTTTCCGGACGAGCTTTACCGGATCCATTACGAGCCGGACGGCTCCGCGGAATACGCGGAAAAAGCGCTCTCCCTTCTGGGAGACATGGCGCGGGCGGACAACGATTGGGGCATCGACCATGGTGTCTGGAGCGTGCTGTCCAATATGTACCCGGACGCGGACGTGCCGGTCGTCATGATCAGTACCAATATTGACGGCGGCGCGGAAGCCGCCTTTGAGGTCGGCAAAAGACTCGCGCCGCTTCGCGGCGAAGGCGCGATGATTTTCGCTAGCGGCAACATCGTTCACAATCTCCGGATGGTCGGCTGGGAGATGGATAACGGCTATCCCTGGGCGGACCGGTTTGATTTCGAAATTAAACAAGCGGTTCAGTCAGGGGATTTCCGGACACCGGTCCATTACGAGAAGCTGACCGGCGCGGATAAAGCGATCCCGACAGTTGAGCATTATTACCCATTTCTGACCGCGCTGGGCGCGGCGTCCCCGGAAGATCAGGTCACAGTATGGAACGAGTATCGGGAACTGGGCTCCATGTCCATGACCTCGTATTTGCTCGAAACGAGGTAAAAATCGAGCCAAGCATTGATTTTAGAGGCTTTTTAGCGCATAATTGTACTATAAACAAAACATATGATAAGGAGAAGATTCTATGGACAACAATCTTTTTACCAATACCCGGATTCTGGAATGGCTGCGGTATTTTTCGGAGAATTCCGAGGTCGATCTTGAGAAGGTCAAGCTTCTGGACATTACGCGCAAGAACAAGAATCTGATCCCGATGGTTGAATCGCATTCGGCAGTGCTTGTGTTCACGGAAGCCGGCCATCCGGATATTTTCTATCGGATGTTCAACGCCGGTCTGGGAGAATGTACCGTTGTTTACAATGAGGGAAGCGAGCCGGAAGGCCCGATCCTCAGCAAGAAGGTTTATGACATGATCGACCGCGGCATCAACGCCTCCGCCGGAATGCTCGTGCTGAACCCGAACGCGCGCACGACATATAAGTTCGGCATGGACAACTTGTCTTTTACGCCCGGATCAGTACATTACGTCGGATCGGAAATCCGCGCCGTCATCCTGAGCAAAATGCGAATGGACTCACAGAAGAATTTCTGCGTGATTTCCGGTGAAAGCATCGCGATTGAAGCTGCCATGCTGACGGAAGAGGGCACGGTCACCGCTGTGGAGTACAGCGCCAGAGACCGCGGCACGCTGGAGGATAATGTGAACCAGTTCGGCCTTAACAATGTGATCATTATCGATCATGTAGATGACGACACAATGGCGGATCTCCCGGTTCCGGACGTGACAATGATGGTCGCCTCCGCGAGCATGGAACAGGAAATCGAATGCCTGCTGAAAATCAATCCCCACATGGAATTCGTCATATACACACTGGATATGACAATCATGGCCGCGATGAGCGGAATTTGCCGCGACTACGATCTCGCTGAGCCGGAAATCATTCAGATCTCCGTTTCCCGTCTCAACAGTAAGCATAACTTCGAGGCGCAGCCGGTGCCGTGGATTATTACGACGAGGGCGGTTGACTAATCTCGCTGTTTGGAATAAATACCCAAGCGCCAATAAAGTGATTAATATGACTCCCATACGGGCACGCTTTCACTTCGCCGCTCACGTAACAGGCATGAGACTCTTAATGAAGACGAGCTTTAGCGAAGTCTGAGTTTAGAGACTCAGCCGTTCCGCTGAGTGAAAGCGAAGCGGAACTTCCGTCGACATTAAGTGCTGACGTGAGCGAAAGCCCGTATAGGAGCCATTTTAATTCACTGGCGCGGTTGGTAGTTTCGCGGGAAGCGCTTTAAGTCGCGGAAACATTGGGACGCGTCTAGCTTCACAACAAGCTCTGCCGCGAATTTGTCTTGCGTGGTTGACTTAAAAGACTCCTATACAGGCACGCTTTCGCTTAGCCGCTCACGTAGCGGGCATGAGACTCTTAATGAAGACGAGCTTAAGCGAAGTCTGAGTTTAGAGACTCAGCCGTTCCGATGAGTGAAAGTGAAGCGGAACTTTCGTCGATATTAAGTGCCGACGTGAGCGAAAGCCCGTATAGGAGCCATTTTAATTCACTGGCGCGGTTGGTAGTTTCGCGGGAAGCGCTTTAAGTCGCGGAAACATTGGGACGCGTCAAGCATCACAACAAACTCTGCCGCAAATTTGTCTTGCGTGGCCAATCACCTTATCCAGCCAGAAAAACTCCCCCGCGAATCCATTCAAAATCAGTCTTTCCAACGTTCAAATTTCTAAAATTCGTCTGTACCATCGTTATATACCGCGGGAATCCGCGAATCGGGCGCGGCAGAGCAAGTTGTCGCTCCCCACCAGATAATCCTCTAAATCGCGGCGATTCGCCGGCTCAGAATGTCCAAGACGTAACATAAAGTCTTGATTTTAAACAATTACGTTACCTGGGCCAAGCGCAGTTCCGCGGGTAACACCCTGAGTAATAGAAACGCCGCGCCGCGTCAAGCTTTATAAAAAGCTCTATCACGATTTTGCCTTGTATAGTTAATTCCCTTGCCCAGCCAGATAAACTTCCCGCGAATCCCCTCAAAATATGGCTTTCTCACACGCCGATTTCTAAAATCCGCCTTTACTATCGCCATATACCGCGGGAATCCGCGAATCGGGCGCGGCAGAGCAAGTTGTCGCTCCTTGCCAGATAATCCTCTAAATCGCGGCGATTCGCCGACTCAGGATGTCTAAGGCGTAATATAAAGTCTTGATTTTAAACAATTACGTTACCTGGGCTAAGCGCAGTTCCGCGGGTAACACCCTGAGTAATAGAAACGCCGCGCCGCGTCAAGCTTCACAACAAGCTCTATCACGAATTTGTTTTGCGTAGTTGACTTAAATGGCGCGGTTGGTATTTACGCAGGAAGCGCTTTGAGTCGCGGAAACATTGGAACGCGTCAAGCTTCACAACAAGCTTCGGGGCGAATTTGTCTTGTGCGGCTAATCACCGTATTCAGCCAGAAAAACTCCCCGCGAATCCCCCCAAAAATATGGCTTTCTCACACGCTGATTTCTAAAATCCGCCTTTACTATCGCCATATACCGCGGAAATCCGCGAATCGGGCGCGGCAGAGCAAGTTGTCGCTCTCCACCAGATAATCTCTTCAAACCACGTTAATCCACCAACTAATAATTTCCAAAACCCAAACAAAAACTCAATATTTACCTAACCCCATTAAAAAAGAAGCCGCCCCACCAAGAAACGCCCCCTAAACAAAGAACGGCTGTCTCAACGAGACAGCTCGTTCGCCCCCCAACGCGCCCCAAACAAAGAACGGCTGTCTCAACGAGACAGCTCGTTCCCCCCATCGCGACAAAAGTAGGCTCAAATGGTTCTTATGAGGGCCTTCGCTCACGTCGGCACTTGCTTTCCGCAAACGCAGTGAAGCGGAAAGCTTAGTGCCGCTACGTTAGCGGCTGAGCGCGAGCGTGCCCGAATAAGAACCATTTGAGCTACCTGCACTTCGCCAACAACGCCTCCCACCTTTCATCCACATACTTCTGCGCCTCGTCGAGCGTCCACTCGTTGCCGGGCTTGAAGCAGTGACGGAAACGTCCTTGAAGTTTCATGAAATCCTCGACGGGGAGTTTCTTCTTCGGCATGTAGGAGAGGCTGTATTCTCCGTTTTCTACTTCGTAAAGCGGCCATACGCAGGTGTCGACGGCCAGACGGCAAATCTCCGCGAGCTTTTCCGCGGGGTATTGCCAGCCTCGCGGGCAGGGGCTCAGGATATTGACGAAGGTTGGTCCTTCCGTGTAGATCGCTTTGTGAGACTTCTCGTAGATATCTTTGAAGTTTCCGAGGAAGGTTGTCTGCGCGACGTAAGGAGAGCCGTGAGCGACGATGATTGAGGTCAGGTCCTTCTGATTCTGTTTTTTACCGACGCTTTGCTTACCGGCCGGTGTCGTCGTGGCGCTGGCGAACCGGGGTGTAGCGGAAGAGCGCTGCGTGCCGGTATTCATATAAGCCTCGTTGTCATAGCAGAAATATGTGAAATCATGGCCTCTTTCCATGGCGCCGGACAGTGACTGAAAACCGATGTCATAGGTTCCGCCGTCACCGCCGATCGCGATGATTTTGAAATTGTCCTGGATTTTGCCTTTTCGTTTCATGACGTTGTAAGCCGCTTCCACGCCGGAAGCGGTGGAAGACGCGTTCTCAAAAGCGCTGTGGATATATGAGTCCTCCCATGCCGTAAAAGGGTACTGGAAGGAGGAAACCTCAAGGCAGGAGGTCGCGTTGCAGATGACAGCCTTGTCCTCCGGGTTGATCGCGCGCGTGATGGCGCGGCAGGCGATGCCGGCTCCACAGCCCGCGCACAGCCGCTGTCCGGCCGCGAAGCGTTCCGGTTTGCTCATTTGCTCTTTCAGATTATAGCCCATGTTATCGCGTCTCCTTTCTTACGTCTCTTTGTCCCATATGGGAGTAGATCGGTCCGGTTTCACCTGTCTCGAGGATATTCGCCAGACGGTCGTAGACCTGTTTCGCGTGCTTCACGGTGAAGTCGCGGCCACCGAGGCCGTAAACAATGTCGACCATTTTCGGACGATGTTCCAGATTGATACAAGCGGAAGCGGTCTCCGCGAAGAGAGGACCGCCACAGGAGCTGAAGCCTTCGCTCTTGTCCAGAACAGCGACTGCTTTACAATTCTTGAGCGCCTCGGCAAGCTCCTCGCCCGGGAACGGGCGGAAAACGCGGATCTTGATCAGGCCGACGCGGCGTCCTTGTGAGCGGAGCTCGTCAACGGCCGCTTTGGCGGTTCCGGCGGAAGAGCCCATGAGCACGATCGCGGTCTCGGCGTCTTCCATGCGGTATTCCTCGAAAAAGCCGTATTTACGCCCGAAGGTACGCTCAAAATCTGCCGCGACGTCCAGAATCGCGCGTTTCGCGTTCTTCATGGCTTCCGCCTGGGCTACCCGGGCCTCCATATAATAAGGGGAGGTTCCGTAAGGGCCTACGGCGAGAGGATTCTCGCTCTTAAGCAGATAGTTCTCGGGATGATACTCGCCGACAAAAGCTTTTACATCCTCATCCTTCTCCAGCTCGATGTTCTCGAGCGCGTGTGAGGTGATGAAACCATCCTCGCAGATCATGACCGGAAGGCGAACGTCCGTTGTCTCGCCGATTCGGTGAGCCTGAAGGTAATTGTCATACGCTTCCTGATTATTTTCGGAATAGATCTGGATAAAACCGGAATCGCGTTCCGCCATGGAATCAGAGTAATCATGATTGATGTTAATCGGTCCTGTCAGCGCGCGGTTCGCGACAGCCAGAACGATCGGCAGTCTGGAAGAAGCGGCCACGAACAGTACCTCGTTCATAAAAGCGAGACCTGCCGATGAGGTGGCGGTTATCGCGCGGCAGCCGGCCGCTTCCGCGCCGATACAAGCGGACATGGAAGAATGCTCGGAATCAACGCAGATAAATTCGGTGTCGACTTTGCCGTCGGCCGCGTACTGCGCGAAATACTGCGGAATTTCCGTAGAAGGCGTGATCGGAAACATGGCGAACACGTCGGGGTTGATCTGTCGCATCGCCGTGGCGATCGCCTCGTTACCGGATAATCTGTCTCGTACGCTCATGTTTACTCGACCTCCTTCCAGTCAATTGCCCCGAAGGGGCATATTTTATAGCATATGCCGCACCCTTTACAGTGATCGAAATCAAAATCGCCTCGTTTGCCGGCGGTTACCGGAATCGAAGAGTCCGGGCAGAACGGCGTACAAAGCAGACACTGCTTGCACTTGGATGGGTCCCAGCTGGGCACGCGCGAGCGCCATTCGCCGGTCTTTGTCAGGCGGGAAGAGCCGCCCTCGTAAATTTCACAACCTGGCGTCATTTCCTGCCAGGGGATGTTTTCATGGATTTCAGAAGCTTTTTTGTTCATTATTCACGGACCTCCTTCATCGCCTCGGCGAGACAATCCAGATTTCCCTGGACGACCTGGGGCTTCTTGGCGAATTTGTGCCGGTAAGAGATTTCCATATCAGAGAGGAAAGCCTTCGGTTCCACGCACTTACTGACGGCGACGACAGCCGCGAGCATCGGCGTGTTCGGAAAATAGGCGCCCAGATGCTTCCGGGAAATCACGCCAGCGTCAACGGTGTAGACGCGTCCGGTATAGCCATTTAAGAGGGGGCGGAGCTCAGAACCCGGTCTTGAAGAATTGATAATAATCGCGCCATCCGCTTTAAGCCCGGCGGTCACGTCGACGCTGTCGAGCAGGGTTTCGTCAACAACGACCACATAGTTGGGGTCGTAAATGTTGGAGTGAATAGAGCAGCGCGTGTCGGAAATTCGGTTATAAGCCGTAATAGGGGCGCCGGAACGCTCCGGGCCGTACTCCGGGAAGGACTGGACAAATTTCCCGGACATGAAAGCGGCGTCAGCCAGCAGCAGACTCGCTGTTTTGGCACCCTGACCTCCTCGGCCGTGCCATCGGATTTCAATCATGTGAATACCTCCTTATTGTTTTCGGAAATGCCTTTCGAAGATGTATGTTTGATTTTCGCGTAAAAAAAAGCGTCCATCCCTGTAAAAAGGACGGGCGTTGATCAGCGCGCGTTATACCACCTTGTTACTGCATACCGACATATGAGTTTCCTATAACGGGGAAAAAACGGCAGGGCCTAATACAAAATGGTTCAGCCCGCGGCTCGGGAGTGATCTTCACAGTCTCACCTACTGGTACCGGCTCTCACCATACCCGGCTCGCTTATATGTTCGGTATAAGACGTTACTGTCTCCTTCAAAGCTTTTATTCTTTATTTACATTATACTTTTCAGGCTTTTTTGTCAAGTGGATTGTTCAGACTTTGAAAAAAATAAACAAGCTCTATAGATTTTAAAAGACGAAGCGCGTATAATGGAAATATACTGGCGCGCGACATATATTTATTTAATCGAAAAAAGGGAAATACGGATTATGGAAATAGACAATGATTTAAATCTGGAAGAAATCAAAGCGATGACGCGGCTGATCCCGGGTGATTTTGTGGTGTATCTGCTGGATGGTCGTAAGATGAAGGTGATTCATTTTACCGATTCGATCCTTACGTCCTTTGACGTGACAAGAGATATTTTCGAAAAAGCCACTTCGGATGACGCGCTGGATGTCGTTATGCCCGGTGACCGGGAATACGTTCTTTCCACGGTACTTGACAAACCGGTGGGACCGGAGATGATCGAGTGCGTATTCCGGCTTATTCATAAGGACAAGGGTTTTTTCTGGGTACATTCCAAATCCAGGATTATCGGACAGATAAACGGTAAATCGGTCGTGTTCACGAATTATCTGAATCTTTCGGATGAAGCGGAGTTTTATAGCAGAACGCGGAACGATACGGATACCGCTTCCTATATGATTGATATTCATACCAGAGAGATTCTATACGCGAATCGCGCGGCGCGGCAGCTTTCTGTTCTGGAGAATTCGGGGAGATTCGCGGGATGTCTGTGTTTTGAGTATTTGTACGCGAAGAAGGAGCCCTGCGCGGACTGTCCGATTTCGAAGCTGCTTCCGGAAAAGCCTTGCGAGGAAGAGCGGTATAACAAGGAAACCGGGCATTGGTACGCCGTTACGTATCGAAGAGTGAATTGGTGTCTCCACGATTGCGCGGAGATTTTTATTAACGATATTACGCTTGATAAGGCGAGAGAATCAGCGGAACAAGAAAGCCTGACTCGTTACAGTCTGGCGATTAAAGGCGCGAAGCTAGCGGTATGGGAATATGATATCGCCAGTAAAACGCTTTTTATTCCGGAAGGCGAGAACAGCGTTTACGCGAAGAGCCGCTATGGCCTTACGGAGAATATTGTCGCGAATGTTCCGGACAGCATGATGCCGATGGGACTTTCGGATAAGGATCGGGCTGATTTCGCGCGACTTTACGAGGAAATTCGGAATGGGAAAGAATACGCGACCGCGGACATCTGGTTCCGGGCAAGAGAGACAGGCGAGCCTTGCTGTGATCGGATTACATATTATGTCCTGAAGAATAAAGAAGGAATACCGGTCAAGGCTTATGGTGTCGGTACCGATATCACCTCCAGCAAGAAGGAAGGACTGCGTTTTCACCAGTCTTTTCAGGCGATTCTGGAAGCGAATCCGGAAGCGCTCTGCGCGTTTCAGATCAATATGACGAAAAACTTCAGTTATGAGGGACATGGCGCTTCGGCGTATATATTAGACGCTTTGCGCTCTGATACGGTCGACGGACTTTTCGAGAACGCCGCGAGAATGATTCCATTTGATGAAGATAGAGAGAAATTCCGGAAAATGTTTAATCGAGCGCGGCTTATCCGGAGTTTTAACGCCGGAATCAGCAACGAGAGGCTTGACTACCGCCGTAATGACGAGAGCGGCAGGCCTTTCTGGGTCCGGACTTATGTCAATTTCCTGCGGAACCCGGACACGAATGACATTGAGGGCGTGCTTTGCTCGCTTGACATATCCGAAAGTAAAAGAGAAAAGCAGATTATTCAATATATCACGGACACGGAATTTGATTACATCGCGCTTTTAGACGCCGTGAAACAAAAATATTACGCGCGATATATCGGCAATTCTTTTCAGATGAATTTTCCAAAGCGAAAGTGGGACTCGGATAAAGTCTGGGAATACGCGGATATTGTGGAAGCCGCGGTGGAAACATGGGTTCACCCTGACGCGAGGGAAGAGTTCAAGAGCGCGGTTCAAATGGAACGGCTTTTAGAAGGCTTGTCAAATGAGAAAGAATATGTTGTTACCCTAAAAGGCCTGAAGCGCGATGGAATCTTGTGTTGGAAACAGCTTACTTTTTCCTGGCTTGATGAGGATCCGCGATGGATATTGATTCGACAAAGGGATGTGACATCTTTGATCGAGAAACAGAGACAGCAGTTGGAAATGGCGCGGGCTGAAGTTGATCAGGTCAAAGATATTATGGACTCCATTTCCGCCGGCATCAGCGTGCTGCGCATGAGTGATCCGGATCACTTATCCTTTTCCTACGTGAATCTCCAGCTTTTCCGTATGTTGGGTTTTGACCCGGTCGGAAACACGGCTGAGGAGTTTGAGAAAACGGAGAATCACCTGGTAAATAAATATTTTCAGGACGCGTTCATCGGTGTGCATCCGGATGATCTTGACCGGGTGCGGAAAACATTTAGGGACAATTTTGACTCTGAAAAGTTCATTGTGGAGAAATATAGAACAATGGGCGCGGGCGGGCGCTATATCTGGCTGGAGCAGGAGGTCAAGCTGAAGAGTCAAACACCGGATTCCAGAATATTCTACGCGATTTATCGTGACGCTGGTGAGGAAAAAAGACTGGAAGAAGCGTTGGCGAAACAGCTTGAGAATGAGAAAGCGCTTCGAGAGAAAGCAATCGCGGCGAATGAGGCGAAGTCGGAGTTCCTGTCGCGTATGAGTCATGATATCCGAACTCCCCTGAATGGCATAATCGGCATGACATACCTGGCCAGACAGCAGAGCGACTCAGAGGAAACGGAGAATTATCTGGCGAAAATCGATACCTCTTCTAAATTTCTTCTGGGACTGGTCAATGATATTCTCGATATGTCAAAGGCAGAGCATAATAAGGTGGAGCTACATCCGGAGCCATATCGGCCGGAGGTTTTTTTCAATTATCTGAATACGATTTTCGCGCCTCTATGTGATGATAAGAATCAAAAATTCGTGATTGAGTCGAATTTAATGAAAGAAACTATACCATTGATGGATCCGCTGCGCGTTAATCAGATCTTTTTTAACCTGCTATCCAACGCGGTCAAGAACACGCCGGAAGGTGGGACGATTAAGCTGCGTCTTAGGGAAAGTATGACAAAAGAGGGAAAGATGCTTTTAGTCGCGGAAGTGATTGACAATGGAATCGGCATGAGTGAAGAGTTCCAGAAGGTACTTTTTGATCCGTTCACGCAGGAAAACAGAAATGATATTTCCGAAAAACGGGGGACCGGGCTGGGCCTGGCGATCGTGAAGAAGATGACGGATCTGATGAACGGGACGATTACGGTCAAAAGTGAGCTCGGAAAAGGAACCTGTTTTACTTTCCGGGCCGAGTTTGAGGCCGTGTCCACCGCGAAGCTGAAAGAAGACTTTTTGTTAAAACACGACGACGATGACTATCGCGTTCTCCGCGGAAAGCATGTTCTTCTCTGTGAGGATCATCCTTTGAATCAGGAAATCACGAAAGCGCTTTTGGACGAAAAAGGGATGCTGGTCACGGTCGCGGAGGATGGCAAAATCGGGATCGAGCGTTTCCGCGGCGCGCCGGAAAATTTCTACTCGGCGGTGCTGATGGATATTCGAATGCCTGTATTGGACGGCATTGAAACGACAAGGCAGATTCGTAAGATTCCCAGAAAAGACGCGAAAACCGTGCCGATCATCGCTATGACGGCGGATGCCTTCGCGGAGGATATAAGCCGGGCGAAGAGCGCGGGCATGAATGACTATATCACGAAACCGGTCGAGCCGGACGCGCTTTTTCGTATTCTGGAAAAACAAATACGATCTATGGAATAAGATGTTTGCGCTCTGGTGGCTTAGGTCTTATAATGAATTAAGAACTTTTTAACAGGGAGAGAAAATCAGATGAGTATTACGCGGTTATTTCAGAATCGGCTGCTGGTGGATTCCCTAATCGCCTGGCTGGTGGCTCAGGTTATCAAAACGATTATTTACACGATCGTGAATAAGAAAATAGATTTCAAACGGCTTTTTGGCGATGGTGGCATGCCGAGCGGCCATTCCGCCACAGTTGTGGCGCTCGCTACTTCGGCGGCCATTCGCTATGGGATGGATACGCCGGTATTCGCGGTCAGCACAGTACTTGCTATTATTGTCATGCACGACGCGATGGGTGTCCGTCTGCAGGCAGGGAAGCACGCAAAGGCGATCAATGAGCTGATGGCTATGCTTTACAGTGACATGGAGCCGGAGCAGAAGCTGCAGGAATTTCTGGGACACACGCCATTGCAGGTCTTTTTCGGGGCGGTTCTTGGATTTGTCGTGGCTATATTGCTAAGCTGAGGAAGCTTTATAAAATCGACGAAAGGTATTATGTATTTATGGATTATGTTTCTTTATGTGGAATCGCGGTGGGCCTTGCCATGGACGCGTTCGCTGTATGTATTATGAACGGATCGGTGACGAAGAAGGTTACGCCGCGTTTCGCTTTTAAACTGGCAATCTGGTTCGGCGTGTTTCAGGCGGGAATGCCGACGATCGGCTGGCTGATCGGGAAAGCGGGCGAGTCTTTTATCCAGTCGATCGACCACTGGATCGCGCTGATCCTGCTTTCGTATCTGGGAATCCAGATGCTTGTCGGCTCTCTGAAAAGGAAGAAAGAAAGCGTCAGCGACTTCCGGCAGGATGATATTTCAAACAGCAGGCTTTTCGCTCTGGCTGTCGCCACAAGCATTGACGCGCTGGCGACCGGTATTATCCTTCCGACAGCTGTAGGCGCCGGAACGGCGCTTCTGATGGGCGTTTCCGTGGCGCTGATCGGAATCATCACCTTCGGAATCAGCTACGCGGGCGTCTATATCGGCCGTAAATTCGGAACGCTGTGCGCGGGGAAAGCGGAGATTGTCGGCGGGCTTACGCTGATCGCGATTGGGGTTAAGATTTTCGTGAGTCATATGATCGGGTGAGATAGAAGCTTGAAAATTTGCTCTCGGCGCGCGTTTCATCCTGAAAAATTTGTGGAAAAGTCCAAGAACGGCGCGCATGATTGACAATGTAAACCATATGTATTATAATAATCAGTGAAAGGAGATGATTGTATGTCTACAGTTCCTACGCAAATTCGTATAGACGCTAACGTGAAGAAGCAGGCAAATGAGCTTTTCAGCGAGCTTGGAATGGATATGTCCGGGGCCGTTAACATTTTTCTGAAGCAGTGCGTTTTAAGAGGCGGACTTCCATTTACTGTGGAGATTCCTAAATACTCCAGGACAGTACTTGACGCGATGGATGAGGCAAAACGTATTTCCCATGACCCTGACGTTCCGGGATATACAAGCATGACCGATCTTAAGAAGGCGCTCGAAGAATAGATGCTGACGGTCAAGTTTACCACAGCTTATAAGAAAAGCTATAAGCTGATGAAGAAACGAGGACTTAATCTTTCTCTTCTGGATAAGATTATTGACACATTGCGTCAGGGTAAAGTATTAGAAGAAAAATATTGTGATCATGAGCTGAAGGGGAAGTTTAAAGGCTTCCGTGAGTGTCACATTCAACCGGATTGGTTACTGATTTATATGGTGGAGAATGACATCCTCACATTGACCTTGGTGGATACCGGGAGTCATTCTGATCTGCTGAGTATGTAAAAAAGGCTGCCCATACAGGCAGCCTTTAATAATTACGACTAGTTGTTGATCAGTTTGTCCTCGTCGCTCCAGCTGTAAAGCTTACGAACCTCAGCTCCGACCTTCTCTGAAGGATGCTCGGAAGCGAGTTTGCGCAGAGCCTTGAAGTGTACCTGGCCGCCAGCGGAAGACATGTCAAGCAGGAAGTCCTTCGCGAAGGTTCCATCCTGGATATCGCTTAAGATCTTCTTCATAGCTTTCTTCGTGTCCGCTGTGATGATCTTCGGGCCGGTGACATAGTCGCCGTACTCAGCGGTGTTGGAGATAGAGTATCTCATGCCGGCGAAACCGCTCTGGTAGATCAGGTCTACGATCAGCTTCATCTCATGGATGCACTCGAAGTACGCGTTACGAGGATCATAACCAGCTTCGCATAATGTCTCGAAACCTGCCTGCATCAAAGCGCAAACGCCGCCGCAAAGGACAGCCTGCTCGCCGAAGAGGTCCGTCTCGGTCTCGGTGCGGAATGTCGTCTCAAGCACGCCTGCTCTGGCACCGCCGATACCCAGCGCGTAAGCGAGAGCCAGCTCAAGAGCTTTGCCTGTAGCGTCCTGCTCAACAGCGACAAGGCAAGGAACACCTTTGCCAACCTGATACTCGGAACGAACGGTGTGGCCCGGGCCCTTAGGCGCTACCATTGTAACATCGACATCTTTAGGCGGCACGATCGTGCCGAAATGAATATTAAAGCCATGAGCGAACATCAGCATGTTGCCTGCCTCAAGGTTCGGCTCTACATCCTTCTTGTACATAGCGGCCTGAAGCTCATCATTGATCAGGATCATGATGATATCAGCCTGCTTAGCCGCCTCAGCGGCCGTATATACCTTCAGTCCCTGGCTCTCAGCCTTCGCCCAGGACTTGGAACCCTCATAAAGACCGATGATGACATCGCATCCGGAATCCTTAAGGTTCAGAGCGTGAGCGTGTCCCTGGCTGCCGTAACCGATGATGGCGATTTTCTTGCCCTCAAGAAGAGACAGGTTGCAATCTTCCTGGTAAAAAATACGATTTTCCTTGTTTTCCATGTCTAGAAAAACCTCCTTGTGAAAAAAATAGTTGTCATACAACAACTTCATCTTGTATGACAACTAGTGTAGACCTATTTTTCTGTTTTGTCAATAGGTTTGGCGCGTTCTTCCGCCGAGAAAAGCTCTTCTGTCCAGAAAGCGTGGCGAAGATGAATCGTGACAGCGCTTCGGAGGGCCTGCGCGTCTCTTCTTTCGAGAAAATTCATGATCAGGATATGATCCTTGTAAGCGTCCTCGGCAATGGCTTCCAGATTATAATTCAGGGCGAAAGTCTTCTCAATCGTCTCAGTCAGAAGAGGCATAAATCCGCTGATAAAATCATTGTGGGCCGCTTTGATGATAGCGCCGTGGAAAGCGCTCTCGGAGCGAATCCGCTTCTTGCCGGTAGGGTCTTTCAGAATCAGTTTCTGGCAGGCTTCGCCTAGGGCGAGAATTTCGCGGATTTCCGCGTCCGACGCGCGCTCGCAGGCCAGGGCGGCCGCCTCCGGCTCAAAAATCATGCGGGTCTCGTAGAGATCGCGGAGCTTTACCTTCATGTCGGTCAGCTCACCGATCTGGATGCCGCTGTCGGTCAGCTGCTCGAGTTGTTCCGTGACAAAGGTGCCCTTGCCGCGGTATACCTTCAGGAAGCCTTCGGATACCAGAACCCGGATCGCTTCGCGAAGGGTGGTACGGCTGACGCCAAGTTTCGCGGAAAGCTCATTTTCATTGGGAAGTTTCTCCCCAAATTTCCATATGTGATCCCGGCAAATCAGATTTCTGAGATTGTCGGCCGTACGTTGAGATAAGTTACCTGTCGCGCTGTCCATACGCTACCTCCCCGGTAAAAAATTCCCCACCTGGATGGAGTGATATTGTAATATGATCCGCGGTGATTTATTATTAAATAAAAGGGCCGCGTCAGTGGTATTATAATATAAGAATCGAAAATGTTCAAATAGTAATGACAGAAAAAGGCACGCGGTTACGCGCTGTAAACTTCTTGTTTTGAGGGAAATTCGCGAGAAGCTGACAATTCAGCTGACAAATCAATTCCGCGGTTGCGCGTTCCCCTTTTTGCTTCGTGCCGATATAATAGTAGACAAATAAGGTCAACAATATACTAATAAACAGTAGAGGGGAATCTGGAATATGTCTTCATTTTCCGATAAACTTGCTTTTTATATAAATAAATCAGGCTTTAGCCTGAAGTACCTTTCGGAGCAGAGTGGGATTGAGCATACACATCTGATTAAGATCCGCAAAGGAACAAGGTCTTTAAACAACCGGGAGAACTTCTATAAATTAGTTGAGCTGCTTCAGCTTACGGTCTCCGATCGGGAAGATTTGATTGAGTCCTGGGAGATCGAGCAGATCGGGGAGAGCCAGTACGCGCGGTATATAGCGGTGAAGAAGATGATTTAGTCAATCCGGGAGAAGCCGAATGATCTGCCGGATGGGCAGAAAATCGACATTAAAATCCCGGAGGGGAATCATGTGATTTTGCTTCATAAACCGACGGATGTCAATCAGGCGATTCATATGGTGATTTCAGCGGCATGCGCGAGGGGAGACGAGAGCGCGCGGATTCATTCGAATTTACGTGATGATTTCCTGATGGATTTTCTCGCGATTATTATGACGGAATATCCTGAAACGGAATTTCAGCATATCGTGCCGTTTCTGCCGGCTCGTCAGGATGACCGGGACAGGAGTGAGAATGTGGAGAGGTTCGGTAAACTCTGTCCTTTGCTTTTTCATAATGGCAACTATAAACCGATGTATTATTATACGGAAAACGCGGCTATGGATGATCGTTTCCTGCTGCCGAACGTAATGATTACTTCCGCGTGCGTGATCTGCGCGGCGGAGGATTGGTCATATGGCATATTATTTACGGGTGAGGAAGAGAATCGGTTCTATAGCGATATTTTTAACGCGCAGACGCTGCTTTGCCGTCGCCTGGGAAACCGGGCGCTGGATCTTGAGGAACAGATGAGGTTCAATAAAGAACTCATGAATCAGAATTTCGGTGATAATCGGTTCATGATTCTCAGCAATCAGCCGTGCCTGCTTTATTTTGTGACAGAAGAGGACGTAAGGGATTTTTGCCTTCCGGGCGCGGTTCCGGAGAGCATGTATGATATGTTCTTTAATTATTACCAGAAGATGATTCTGAAAAGTGTCAGGATGACGTGTTTTTTTATGATGGACGGGCTACGCTCGTTTATGGATACCGGCGTGATTTATGAACTGCCCGCGCTGTTCACTCGTTCCATCGCGGTCAGAAGACGTGTTCAGATGCTGCGCCAGATGATCGTGGCCGCGAAGGAAGGCATGTACGTGCCCCGCGTTATCAAACCGGATAAGCTTTACGTTCCCAGGATGTTCGCGGTTAATTATCAGGGCGCGTCTCACCTGCTTTCGATGGCAGCGTATAACACAGATGTCGGCAGCGTCGGTTTCACGTTGATTGAGCGTTCCGTGTCGGAGGTTACGTCTGAATTTATGTTGTTTCTCGCGAATACCGATCGATGGACATACTCGGTGGACGACAGTATTACATTGCTTGAAGAGCTTTTAAAAAGATACGAGACTTTGCCCGGCGCGGATCCGGTGGGAAATTCAGAGAATGGGCGGTCAGCCATTGAGACAGAGGGGAATATATAAAGAAGGCCGCCTTATAAAAAGGGACAGAGAAGAACTCGATTGCCGAGATTTTCTCTGTCCTTTTGTTTAACGGGCGAATTGCCTGCGCAGAACGCAGCTGATCACGCCGGCGGCGCACAGGAATAAAAATACCTGATGGTTGGAACCTAATACGTTTAAAGCGCCTTGTATTCCGGTTAAAAAAGCCGGATCGGAAGGTATCTTGTTCACAAACTGGTAAGCCAGGTAGGAACATATAAAAAGAAAGATAAAGGAGCCAAGGCCGCGGCCGGTATCAATCCGGTAGGAGCGGACTCCGCTCTTGACCTTGCGGCTGCTCATCGCGCGGAAAAAAGCGACAATTTCAAAGATCAGGAAGAAAGCCGCTATAGCGAGATACGCGCCCAGAGTCACATTTACGTCGGCGATAGCTGTAGCGATGTCGCCGTAACTTGATGAGTGTCCCATAAATCCCTTCGCGAGGATATAAATAATATACGCGATGATCAATAATGTCACGACGCGGAAAATCTTACCACCATTATTACTCTTCGCGGAGCCCTTGGAAGAGGAGCGTTTCCTGTCCGGTTTCGCCTCCGCGTAAGAGGAACGGTCGTCGTCATCGTAGTAGCTGTCCCGATCCCGATAGTTATCTCTGGGACGCGTCGTTTCACGGCTTCGCGACGTTTCGCGGGGCCTCGCGTTCTCTCTGCTTCTGGAATTCGAGCTTGAATTCGAGGCGTTTCTGTTCACGCGGGCCGCCCGGTTTATACTGTCTCTTTCCTGGTTTGAAATAATTCTGGTATGATCCGAATCGTCAGAGCCGCGCCGGATCACGCGTGTCTTATCCATCTCCGAGGAACGTTTCGGAAGACCATAATCGTCATCATCATAGATAACCTGAAAATCATCGTCGAAGAAATCGTCCTCGTCGTCATATCCATTATAATTATTGCTCATATAATAACACCCTTTCTGTATTGGTTTATTATAGAGCATTTTCGGAAACTTTCAAGTGGAATACACAGAATCTTAACAGTTACGAAATGATTTATTAAGCGCTTCGCGGATATTTTCCGCGTATTCCCTTACATAATGGGGAGAGTTTTTGCCGTGTTCCGCGACGCGTTTCACGATCGCGGAGCCGATGATGATACCGTCGGCGTCTTTGGCGATTTTCGCCGCCTGCTCCGGTGTGGAAATACCGAAACCAACGGCGGCCGGGACGTCTGTGGCGTCACGGACAAGCTTCGTCATCGCCCCTATATCTGTCGCAATCGCGGTTCGCGTGCCTGTTACGCCCAGAGAAGACACGCAGTAGACAAAGCCCTCCGCCTCAGCGGCAATTCTTTGGATACGATCCCGTGAGGTCGGCGCGATCAGGGAGATGAAATCGAGGCCATGTTTCCGGCAAAGCGGCGCGAACTCGTCTTTTTCCTCAAAGGGCACGTCCGGAAGAATAATGCCGTTCATTCCGGCTTCGGAGGCGTTTCGAAGGAATCGATCCGAGCCATAGGAAAAAACGACGTTCGCGTAGGTCATAAAGACCATGGGAATATGAACATCGGCCCGGATTTCCCGGACCATGTTAAAAATCTTGTCTGTCGTCACGCCTCCCTTTAAGGCGCGTTCGTTGGCTTCCTGGATGACCGGGCCTTCCGCGGTGGGATCCGAGAAGGGGATGCCAAGCTCGATCAGATCGGCGCCGCCGGCCTCCAATTCTTTTATTATCTTCGCGGTCGTCTCCAGATCCGGGTCACCGCAGGTCAGAAAAGCGATAAAAGCTTTCCGATTCTTAAAAGCGTCTTTTATAGTCATTCTGTTATATCCTCCCCTCTGTAGCGGGCTATGGCGGCGCAGTCCTTGTCGCCCCGTCCGGAGATGTTGATCACGATTATCCGGGAGCGGTCCATGCCGGGCGCCAGTTTCATCGCGTACGCGACGGCGTGGGCGCTTTCGATCGCGGGAATGATTCCCTCGGTCCTTGAAAGGTACTCAAACGCGTTTACGGCCTCCTCATCGGTGATGGCGACATACTCGGCGCGGCCGGTGTCGTGAAGCCAAGCGTGCTCGGGCCCGATGCCAGGATAGTCCAGGCCGGCGGAAATCGAGTAAACCGGCGCGATCTGCCCATACTCGTCCTGGCAGAAGATTGACTTCATGCCATGAAAAATGCCGGTACGGCCGGTTGTGATCGTCGCGGCCGTTTCCGGCGTGTCCGCTCCGCGGCCGGCCGCCTCGCAGCCGATGAGCCGAACGCTTTTATCCGGTATAAAATGATAAAAAGCGCCCATCGCGTTAGAGCCGCCGCCTACACAGGCGATGACGGCGTCGGGAAGACGTCCTTCCTTCTCCGTCATCTGTTCCTTGATCTCTTTGGAAATCACGGACTGAAAATCTCGCACGATCGTGGGAAATGGGTGCGGGCCCATGACAGAGCCGAGAACATAATGCGTGTCATCGATCCGCTTTGTCCATTCTCGCATCGTCTCGGAAACCGCGTCCTTCAGAGTGCCGGTTCCTGTGCTGACGGCGTGTACCTTAGCGCCTAAAAGCCGCATGCGATAAACATTGAGCGCCTGTCTTTTCGTGTCCTCAAGTCCCATGAATATCTCGCATTCCATGTCCATCAGGGCGGCGGCGGTCGCGGTGGCGACACCGTGCTGTCCGGCACCGGTCTCGGCGATCACGCGCGTCTTGCCCATTTTTTTGGCCAATAAGACTTGTCCCAGCACGTTGTTAATTTTGTGGGAGCCGGTATGATTCAGGTCCTCGCGTTTTAAATAAATTTTCGCCCCGCCCAGGTCCTCGGTCATCTTGCGGGCGTAATAAAGTCGGGACGGGCGACCCGCGTACTCGTTCAGCAGTTCCTGTAATTCCCGATTGAAATCGGGATCGTCTTTGTAGCGTTTATAAGCCGTTTCGAGCTCTAAGACGGCGTTCATCAGTGTTTCGGGTATGAACTGCCCGCCATATTCGCCAAATCTTCCGGTCGGCATAACTGGTTCCTCCTTTTGTTAGATCCGTTTCGTGTTCCGGGCCGCGGTAACGGCCGCTTTTATTTTGCTTTTATCTTTTACTCCGTCTGTCTCGACACCGGAGCTGAGATCGACGGCCCATGGGTGAAACCGGGAGATCGCTTCCGGTATATTTTCCGGTGTCAGGCCGCCCGCCAGAATGAAATTCTGATCCTCAGGCATCGGCAGCGACCAGTCGAAGCGCTTTCCGGCACCATAGCCATGATCGAGAAGAAGCCGGTCCGCCCCAAGGGCGCGGGCGTTCTTCAGATCGTCCTTTTCGCGGTAAAGAACCGCTTTCCAGATTATCAGTTCCGGAACCGCGTTCTTCAGCGACCGGATGTAATCGGTGTCCTCATGACCGTGAAGCTGAGCGATTCCGATCGCGCCGGCCCGCGAAAGCCTTATGATTCGCGCCGGGTCCGCATCAACGAAAACGCCGACCGGACAGATACGCTTATTTAGAGAATGGCTTAAGGCCTTCGCCTGGCTTTCCGTAATAAAGCGTTTGCTTTTCGGATAGAAAACGAACCCCGCGAAGTCTGGGAGCGTTTCATTGACCGCGTCGATATCCGCCTGTCTTGAGAGACCGCAGATTTTAATAAGCGTCTCGCTCATAGCGCCGCCTCGCGGAATTCCTTCAGAAGCTTCGCTTTATCCGCCGCGCGGGTGAACGCTTCTCCGATCAGTACCGCGTCGGGGCGGCTTTTGCCCAGGGCTGTGATGTCATCCGCCGTAAGGATTCCGGACTCCGCCACGAAAAGCGCGTCCTCCGGGGCGAAACGCCGCAGCCTTTCTGTCGTTGTGAGATCTACGGAAAAATCCTTCAGGTTCCGATTGTTGACGCCGATGATCGAAGCTCCCGCGTCCGCTGCCATTTCGACTTGTTTCTCGTCGCGGGCCTCGACCAGCGCGTCCAGGCCAAGTTCCTTACAAAGCTCCAGATAGTACGCGAGCTCGGGCGGGTCGAGGAGCGAGCAGATCAGGAGAATGGCGTCGGCGCCCAGGCATTTTGCCTGATAGATCTGGTAGGAATCAACCGTGAAATCCTTGCGCAGCATCGGTGTCGCGACGGCGCTTCGGATATCGGTGAAAATCTCGTCGGAGCCCAGAAACCATTCCGGCTCGGTCAGGCAGGAAATACAATCGGCGCCCGCTTTCGCGTACTCGCGGGCGGTTTCCAGGTGGTCGAACGCCGGATCGATGACACCCTTCGAGGGCGAGGCTTTTTTGACCTCGCAGATGAAAGAAAGACCTTTCTTTCGCAGCGCCTTCTCAAAAGCCCGGTCTCTTCCGGGAAGATTTTCGGCGGCCGCTCTCACGACGGCTTTAGGAAGGTTCCTGCGATCGTTATCGACACGACACTTCGTTGCCTCGGCGATCGTGTCCAGGATTGTCATGCCGTCACCTCGTTGGACGCTTTGATGAACTCGTCAAGCTTCGCGAGCGCTTTTCCGCTGTCGATCAGCTCCGCGGCGAGCGTTACGCCATCTTTAACAGAGGAGGCTTTGCCGCATAAGTACAGTCCCGCGCCGGCGTTTAAAAGCACCGCGCCGCGCTTCGGGCCCTTCGTGCCGGAGAGAATGTCGCGCGTAAGCTTCGCGTTTGTTTCCGGGTCTCCGCCCTTTAGTTCGGCTTTGCCACAGCGCGTAAGACCGAAATCCTCCGGCTTGATTTCGTAGGTATGAAATTTCCCGTCCTCGAACTCACAGACCAGAGTAGGAGAGGACATGGAGATTTCATCCAGTTTATCCGTCCCGTAAACCGTCATGCCTCTGCGGACACCGAGACCGGAAAGCGCGCGGGCCAGAGGCTCCACGAGATCGGCCGAGTAAACGCCCAGAAGTTGGATATCGGCTTTGGCGGGATTGGTGAGCGGGCCCAAAATATTGAAAATCGTGCGAGCGCCCAGTTCCTTACGCACAGGCGCCACATACTTCATGGAAGAGTGGTAGGTCTGCGCGAATAAAAAGCAGATGCCGTTTTCTTTCAGAAGCTTCACGCAGGCTTCCGGGGAGAGCCGGATGTTGGCACCGAGCGCCTCCAGGCAGTCCGCCGCGCCGCAGGCGGAGGAAGCCGCACGATTGCCGTGCTTCGCGACCTTGACGCCGGAAGCGGCGATCACGAAAGAGGAAGTCGTGGAGATATTGAAGGTCTTGGCGCCGTCACCGCCGGTGCCGACGATCTCAAAAACATTGGAGAGCCCGTGGTTAACCGAGAGCGCTTTCTCGCGCATCGCCGCGGCGCTTCCCGTGATTTCCCCGATTGTCTCGCCCTTGGCGGAAAGCACCGCGAGATAAGCGCCCATCTGCGCGCTTGTCGCCTGCCCGCTCATAATGTCATTCATGACTTCTCTTGCTTCTTCTTCTGTCAATTCCTCGTGGTTGATCAGTTTCGCTGTCGCTTCTTTTATCATAATGGAACTCCTTTCATGTCAAATGATTTATTGGATGTTTAAAAACGCTTTTAATATTTTTTCTCCGTCCGGCGTCAGAATCGATTCCGGGTGGAACTGCAGGCCGTAGAGCGGGTACTCAGTGTGCTCGAGGGCCATGATTTCGTTATCCTTGGTTCTTGCCGTGACCTTCAGGCAGGAAGGAAAATTCTCGTTGGAAACAGCGAGAGAGTGATATCTTCCGACGGTGATTACGGGCGGAAGTTCCCGGAAAAGGACGCTGTCACTGTCCAGCGCCGCTTCCGACTGTTTCCCGTGCGTAAGCTTTAAAGCCGGCGTGATGGCCGCCCCATAGGCCTCGGCGATCGCCTGATGCCCCAGACAAACGCCGAGTGTCGGGATTTTCCGGGAGACGGTTAACGCGAGTTCCTCGCAGACGCCGGCGTTTCTCGGATGACCGGGCCCAGGCGAGAGGATGATGTGAGAGGGCGCGAGCGCCTCAATCTCCGCGGCGCTTAAGTCATGGGAGCGGATCACCTTGATATCGGGGTTGACCGCGCCGATCATCTGGTACAGGTTATACGTAAAGCTGTCATAGTTATCAATCAGCAGAATCATCGCTTGTCACCTCCTCGGCGTCCTTAAGAGCTACCAGGACCGCCTTCGCTTTGTTGATACATTCCCGGTATTCTTTCTCGGAAACGCTGTCCGCCACGATGCCGGCGCCGGAACGGACGAATACTTTGTCGTTCTTCTTATAGGCCAGACGAATCGCGATACAGGTATCCAGATTCCCGCGGAAATCCAGATAACCGATGGCGCCGCCGTAAAGTCCTCTTTTGTTGTCCTCCAGCTCGTTGATGATCTGGCAGGCGCGGAATTTCGGGGCTCCGGATAACGTGCCGGCCGGAAGAACCGCCGAGACGACATCCAGAGCGTCAAAGCCATCTCTCAGCTTCGAGCGGACCGTTGAGCCGATGTGCGTGACATGGGAAAAACGGAGCAGCTTCTGGTACTCGTCGACGCGCGCGGTGCCGAACTCGCTGATTTTGCCCAGGTCATTGCGTCCCAGATCGACCAGCATGTTGTGCTCGGCCAATTCCTTCTCGTCGCTTAAAAGTTTTTTCTCAAGCGCCTCGTCCTCCTCGGGTGTCGCGCCTCTGGGCGTCGTGCCGGCCAGCGGGAAGGTGCTCAGCTCCCCATTCTCGAGCTTTACCAGTGTTTCCGGGGAAGCGCCGGCGAATTCCATGTCACCCGAGAAATAGAACATATAAGGGGAAGGGTTTTCCGTGCGCAGCACGCGGTACATGTCAAGCAGGCTGCCTTTGAAATCGGCGTCGAGCCGATTGGAGAGCACGACCTGGAAAATATCGCCGCTTCGTATGTAATCCTTCGCTTTTGTCACGGCCAGGCAATATTGTTCCTCATCGAACATCTGCCGGAAAGGCGAGAGAAGCGTTCCGGGCTCGTCGGGCTTCGCCGCGCCTTCGAGCAGCAGATTTTTCATATAGCGCAGGGATTCGGCAGCCTTCTCGTAACCATTCTCGCCCGGATGACATCCGGCGATCAGCAGTATTTTCTGCCGGTAATGGTCGAACACGATCAGCTTGTCAAAAAGCATCAGATCGAGATCCCGGAAGCCCTCGTCATCCCTCGCGGTAAGTTCGAGCTCCGGCTCCGCGTATTTGATAAAATCATAGGAAAAATATCCGGACAGCCCGCCCGCGAAAGGCGGGAGGCCCGGAAGCTCGGGGCTTTTGTTCTCGGCGAGAATCGCTCTTAGTATCTTCACGGGCGACGATTTTATCGTTGTGGAGACGCCGCTTTCGGTCACGACGGTCGTCCCATCCGAGCTCGCGATCTCCATCGCGGGCTCAAAGCCCAGAAAAGAATAGCGGCCCCAGGTTTTCATGACCTCGGCGGATTCCAGTAAAAAGCAGTGCCCGCTGACGTTCTGAAGCTTTCGCAACGCTTCGATCGGCGTCAGAGAGTCGGCCAGAATCTCGGTCGTCAGAGGAACTCTTTTGTAGCCTTTCTCAAAATATTGTTTCGTTTCCTGTGGTGCCGGCGTGATTTTCATGTTACACCTGTCCTTTCTCTAAGCGGTCGTGTCAGGGAAAGTTTAAGGCAAACAAAAAGGCCCGTCCCTGACAATAGTATTGTCAAGGACGAGCCGAACGCCCGTGGTGCCACCTTGATTCGCGAAATCATTCCAAATAAAAAAAATGAAGCTCGCGCGCTTAGCGGGATACAATCATACCCCCGGCAACTTACGTATGCCCACACGTCGCGGAATACTCGGTATAGGAAAAAGCCTTTCCCCGCGCCCTCAGCGGTCCATTTGATGATGTGTATTCTGCCCGGTTCTCAGCCTCCCGGGCTCTCTGTGAGAGCATCGTCACCGTTATCTCCGCTTCAACGGTTTGTTGTTTAAATTGTTTGTATTCTAACATTTGCGCGGGAAAGAAGTCAAGACTTTTTTATAATCCGTTGCTTTACAGATAGAGAAAAATGTTTTAAAATAGTCTCGTTGCGTTAAATCGGCAAGATCATACATGAGTGATAATATAGAAATAAGTCCCTGTGGCGTAGTCTATCAGCATCCGTCTGTAGATTGCGCCATTTCTTTTAGGAGGTCGTTTTATGCCAAAGACAAAGTTTCAGGGAGTTATTTTCGGATTATTGATGTCCATGACCATGGCGTATGGCATGGAGGTTTATAATGTCGCGATTAAATTAGGCTATGACGCGATGCCAGGAGGCTTCAGTAATATGACAAACGGAGTGTTCCTCGCGGCGCTTAAAGAAGCGTCTTATATGTGGATCATCGTCTTTATTTTCTCGAATCTCTGGGGCAACCGGATCGGTCGCGTCCTGGCCGGGAAAATTATCCGTCCGGAAACGGACAATCCTTTCTTCATCACCTTGATCATATCCGCCTGTACGGTGTTTATCATGTGCCCGAGCATGAGCGCCGCTGCAAGCGTTCTGTTCAATATTATTCTGGCGAAAGCGCCGGTTTCTCAGTTTCCCGCGATCTGGGTGGGAACCGTGATCAAAAACTTCCCGATGGCGCTGATTTGGAATTTGTTCGCCGCGGGACCGCTTACAAGGTTGATTTTCAGAAGTATTTTCTGTCGCTCGAAGAGCCCGGAGAAAACGCCGCGGGTCCGCGGAGAGCGGGTTAGTTAATGGAATTTAAACAATGTTTGTTGAATGGGCGCGGCCAGAATCGCGGGAAACGCTATAAGCTTTGAAAATCTGGGCGCCGCGTCTTGCTCAGGATACTGTTTGGAGTCGGATTGTGTAAATACGCTGTTTTTCTGGCTCTGCCAGACAATCGTCCCAGTGAAAAGCCTTGAATCGGGCTTTCGCTGGGGCGATTGTTTAAAATCCCCTGTTATATTTCGTATATACACCGGAAATCCGCGAATCGGGTGTAATATAGCAAGTTGAGGCCCGCTGCCAGACTTTTAGGGCTTTGAGCGACAATTCGTCGGCTGAAAAAGTCTTGCAGAAGAATTAGTTAGTGGAATTTAAACAATGTTTGTTGAATGGGCGCGGCCAGAATCGCGGAGTGTTCCCAGAGCCACGGGAAATGCGTTAAGGAAGTTCCACTTCGCGTTGCTCAGTGGAACGGCTGCTTCTCTAAGCTCAGAAGCGCTAGCGCTTGTCTTCGCTAAGATAAGCATGCCCGCGTCTTGCTTATGATACTGTTTGGAGTCGGATTGTGTAAATATGCCGCTTTTCTGGCTCCGCCAGACAATCGTCCCAGTGAAAAGCCTTGAAACAGGCTTCCGCTGGGGCGATTGTTTAAAATCTTCTATAATATTTTGCACATACCGTAGAAATTCGTGAATCGGGTGTAATATAGCAAGTTGACGCCCGCTGCCAGACTTTTCCGGCTTGGCGCGACAATCCGCCGGCTGGGAAAGTCTGGCAGGCGAGTTAGTCAATGGAAATTAAACAACGCATGATGTCGGTCGCGTAGGATTGTGAAAAATATAAAAATCCCTGTTCATCCCGCCCCCCAAAGATTATAATGTTATTAATGCCAGCACCCCAGAAATACATTCCTAGGAAAACTGAAGCTAGCTTCTGTTTTCCTAGGAATGTATTTCTGGGGCGGCCAAGCGGCGAAGCCGCTCTGGCCGCCTTAAACTCGCGGCTCTTAGCCGCGAGTTTAGGGTGCTGAAAGCGCCATTAAGAAAGCGGCTCTTAGCCGCGAGTTTAGGGTGCTGAAAGCGCCATTAAGAAAGCGGCGCTCAGGCCGCGACCCGCGGGCTGTCGCCTGAACAAAAAGAAACTCTACTTGAAGGAGGAGCGCGAACCATGGGAATGAATGACACACCTTCCGGAGAACGTGTTCATATAGGCTTTTTCGGAAAAAGAAACGCTGGGAAATCGAGCGTTGTAAACGCTGTTACAGGTCAGGAGCTGTCTGTCGTGTCGGAGACGAGGGGCACGACGACGGATCCGGTTTATAAATCAATGGAGCTTTTGCCGCTGGGGCCGGTCATGATTATTGACACGCCGGGATTTGACGACACCGGGGCGCTTGGCGAGCTGCGCGTGCGTAAGGCGAAGCAGGTTCTGAACAAGACGGACGTGGCTGTGCTTGTCGTGGACGCGGCGGAAGGTTTAAGTGAGGCGGATCAGGAGCTGATCCGGATTTTCCGCGACAAAGAAATCAATTATCTGATCGTGATGAACAAGATGGACCTGCTGGATTCCACGCCGGCCGCGGGCGAGAACGAGATCTACGTAAGCGCGATAAAGCGCGAGGGTATTGAGGAGCTGAAGGAGCGGATCGCGCGTCTGAAGCCGATGGACGAGGGAAAGCTGCGCATGGTAGGCGATTTGATTCATCCCTCGGATTTTGTCGTGCTGGTCGTGCCGATCGATAAGGCCGCGCCGAAGGGCAGGCTTATTTTGCCGCAGCAGCAGGCAATCCGGGATATTCTGGAAGCGGACGCGTGCGCGATCGTGGTGAAGGAATACGAGCTGCGGGAGACACTTGAGAATCTGGGGCGTACGCCATCGCTTGTGATCACAGACAGCCAGGTGTTCGCCAAGGTATCGGCGGACGTGCCGGAATCGGTGCCGCTGACATCTTTTTCGATTCTGCTCGCGAGATACAAAGGCTTTCTTGACGCGGCGGTAAAAGGCGTCGCGGCCATTGAGCGGCTGAAGGACGGAGACACGATTCTGATCGCGGAGGGCTGCACGCATCACAGACAGTGCGATGATATCGGAACCGTGAAAATACCGCGCTGGCTGCGGAATTACACCGGGAAGGACATCAAGATCAAGACCGTCAGCGGGACGGAGTACCCGGATGATCTGACACCGTACGCGATCGTGATCCACTGCGGCGGCTGCATGCTGAACGAGCGCGAGCTGCGCTATCGCATGAAGCAGGCGCTCGATCAGGGCGTGCCGTTTACGAATTACGGAATCACGATTGCCTATATGCAGGGAATTCTGAAACGCTGTATCCGGATTTTCCCGTATCTCTATGATGAGCTTTCTTAAGAGGTGACAATCGTGCGAGAAGAAAAAGACATACTCGGGACCATTCGTTTCGAGGACGATGATTTGATTGGCGTCAACACGGCGAGAGCGCGGGAGAATTTTGACCTTGGGCACAGGCAGGTCAATATAGAGCTGATCCGGGCGATCGTTCTGGTCAAGAAGGCGGCGGCGATTACCTACCGCGACCTGAAGGTCAGGGAAAACGGCGTCTATGAGGCGATTATAGAGGCTTGTGACGAAGTGTTAAAAGGCGGGTATGACGGCGCTTTTGCGACAGAGGCGCTTCAGGGCGGGGCCGGAACCTCCACGAATATGAATGTCAACGAGGTTTTGGCGAATCTGGCGCTTGTAAAGCTCGGGGAAAAGCCGGGCCATTACGAGAAAATTCATCCGCTGGACGATGTCAACCGCGGACAGTCGACGAACGACGTGTACCCCACGGCGCTTCGTATCGCCGCGATCGGTCAGCTTCGAAAGCTCAGCGAGGAATGCGCGAAGCTGCAGACCGCGTTGCAGATGAAGGAAAACGAGTACGAAAGAATCCCGAAGCTCGGGAGAACCGAGCTGATGGACGCCGTGCCGATCACGCTGGGCGGGGAGTTCGGCGCGTACGCGCAGGCAATCGCCCGGGACCGCTGGCGCCTTTATAAGGTCGAGGAACGCTTAAGACAGGTGAATCTCGGCGGCACCGCGGTGGGAACCGCGGAAAACGCGGACCGGAAGTACCGTTTTCAGGTCATTGAGGAGCTGCGGCGGCTCACCGATATCGGGCTCGCCGCGGCGGAATACCCCATGGACGTCACGCAGAACAACGACGTTTTTGTCGAGGTGTCCGGGCTTTTGAAAGCGCTTGCCGTCAATCTGCTTAAGATATCGAAGGATTTGAGATTGATGAATTCCGGCCCGTACGGCGGATTGGGTGAAATCCGGCTGAAGGCCGTTCAGCAGGGCAGCACGATCATGCCCGGGAAAATCAATCCGGTCATACCGGAGATGACCGCGCAGTGCGCGTACCGCGTGATTGCCAATGACTCCGCGATCACGATGGCCGCGGCGGGCGGAGAGTTTGAGCTGAACGCTTTTCTGCCGCTGATCGCGGACGCGCTGCTCGAGAGTCTGACAATTCTGACCGGGGCTGTACGGATTTTCCGGACGCGCTGCGTCGAGGTTCTGGAGGCTGACGAGGAAAATTGCCGCCGGCATCTGGAGGACTCATACGCCTTCGCGACGGAATTCAGTGTCGACCTGGGCTACGACGCCGTGAGCGCGGCGGTCAAAAATTACGCGCCGAGAGAAGCCAGAGCGATCCTGGAACAGGCGCGCGCGAAGAAAAGAGAGGAAAACAACGAATGACACTGCAGCAGCTTCGATACGTGGTCACGGTCGCCGAAAAGGGAACAATCAGCGAGGCGGCGAAGACGCTTTACATTTCGCAGCCCAGCCTCACGAACGCGATCCGGGAGCTGGAAAAAGAGATGCGGATCACGATTTTTAACCGCACGAATAAAGGTGTGGTCGTCTCGAACGAAGGCGATGAGTTTCTGGGATACGCGAGACAGGTTCTGGAGCAGACGGATCTCCTGGAAGAAAAATACAAAAGGGACCGCAAGGTACGCCAGCGTTTTTCGGTCTCGACCCAGCACTATTCGTTCGCGGTCAACGCTTTTGTCGACGTGATCCGGGAATTCGGCGGGAATATGTATGATTTTACGCTCCGGGAGACACAGACGAATGAGATTCTGGAGGACGTGAGCCGCCGCAAAAGCGAGATCGGCGTGCTTTATTTATCCGGGCTGAACCATACGGTCATTTCCAAGCTGATCGCGGGAAACGGGCTCAAATTTACCGAGCTTTTTACGGCGAAGCCGCATGTTTTTATCAGCTCCCGTCATCCGCTCGCGGACAAAAAAACGATTACGATGGACGATCTGCGGGACTACCCCTATCTGTCCTTTGAGCAGGGCGATTACAATTCTTTTTACTATTCAGAGGAAATTTTAAGCCCGCTGGACCGGAATCGGAATATCAAGGTGCGCGACCGGGCGACGCTTTTTAACCTGGTGATCGGCCTGAACGGCTACACGGTCAGCACAGGCGTGCTCAGCAAAGAACTCAATGGCGAGAGCATTGTCGCCAGGCCGCTCGCGGTAGACGAGTATATACGCGTGGGAACGATCACGAGAAGCAACGAGTCCTTGAGCCGGTACGGCGAGGCGTATATGGAAGCGCTGAAGAAACACGTATCGATATAGTAAAAAGCTATATCAAACAATAATAATCTGGTATTTTACAAACAGACTCTCGGTTTTTTATAATGAGAAACGAAGAAACAAGAAGAAAGAGGGTCAATAATATGAAGCTTGAAAAAATGTTCGAACAGAAAAGGCCGGTGCTGTCCTTTGAGATTTATCCTCCGAGGATGGCTTCGGCCCTTAAAGATATTGACGAAACGCTGGAAATCTTAAGTGAGCTGAAACCGGATTTTATCAGCGTCACATTTGGCGCGGGGGGCAGCGAGAGAGGGCGTCAGACCATCGAGCTCGCCAAGAAAATCAAGTACGATTATCACATCGAGCCCTTGGTGCACTTGACATGTCTGAACTATGACCGGCAGGAGATCGACGCTTTCACGAAAGAGATGAAAGAAAATGGTATCGAGAATATCTTAGCGCTTCGCGGCGACCGCAATCCCGATTATCCGCCGAAGCATGATTTTGAGCACGCCTCGGATCTGACGTCTTATTTGAAGCAGACAGGAGATTTCTGCGTGGCGGGCGCCTGTTATCCGGAGTGCCATCTGGAGTCAAAAGACCGGGTAAGCGATGTACGGTCACTGAAGACCAAGGTCAACGCCGGCGCGAGCTTTTTGATCACGCAGCTGTTCCTCGACAATTCCTTTTTCTACTCATTCGAGGAAAACGCGAGAATCGCCGGGATCAAAGTGCCGATTTCAGCCGGCATTCTGCCTGTCATCAATAAAGCGCAGATCGAGAAAATGGTTTCTATCTGCGGCGCGTCGCTTCCCGATAAATTTGCCAAAATCATCAATAAATTCGAGAATAACAAAGAAGCGCTTTTTGACGCCGGCATGGCTTACGCGCTGAATCAGGTGATCGATCTTCTTGTAAACGACGTCGATGGCATTCATCTTTACACGATGAATAACCCGGCGGTCGCGAGAAAACTTTGTGAGGGAATTCGTCATATCCTTTGATTGCGGAAGTCAGAAAACCGCGTTATAATAAGCGGTGAGGTGATATTGTGTTGACAGGTTCCGAACGAAGACAGGATATGTTAAACCGTATGAAGGAAAGCGGCAGGCCGATCGCGGGCCATGAGCTCGCGGCTTTTTATCAGGTGAGCCGACAGGTCGTTGTGCAGGATATCGCGCTGATTCGAGCGGCCGGGCACGACGTTCTTTCGACGAACAGAGGATATATTCTGAATGTTCCGCGCGCGTCAAGCCGGATATTCAAGGTCAGTCACACTGATAAGGATATGGAAGATGAGCTGCTTACGATCGTAGATCTGGGCGGCACGGTAGTCAATGTTATGGTCAATCACCGGGTCTACGGGAAGCTGCGCGCCGATCTCGGCATCGATTCCCGGCGCAAGGTGAACGAGTTCATGGAAGATATGAGAAGCGGGAAATCGAGCCCGCTGAAGAATATCACATCCAATTACCACTATCATCTGGTCGAGGCCGATAACGAGCGGGTGCTTGATATGATTGAGGAAGCCCTGAAGAATAAAGGGTTTCTGGTTGAAGAATGAATGGAATTGTGAGGGGCTGCCGGAAGGCAGCCTGTTTTATTGGCATGCTTGGCATGCTTATCTTAGTGAATACGAGCGAACGCGAGTATGAGCTTAGAGAAGCAGCCGTTCCACTGAGCAACGCGGAACTTCCTTAGCGCATTTCCCGCGGCTCTGGGAACACTCCGCGAATCCGGCCGCGCCCTAAAGTGAAACATTGTTTAAATACCTTTGTTGAATTCGCCTGCCAGACTTTCCCAGCCGGCGGATTGTCGCTCAAAGCCGTGAAAGTCTGGCAGCGGGCGTCAACTTGCTATATTACACCCGATTTACGGATTCTCGCGGTATATACGAAATATAACAGGGGATTTTAGACAATCGCCCCGGCGAAAGCCTGATTCAGGTCTTCGCGCCGGGACGATTGTCTGGCAGAGCCGGATAAATGGCGTATTTACACAATCCGACCCCGAACATTATCATAAGCAAGACGCGGGCATGCTTATCTTAGCGAAGACAAGCGCTAGCGAGTCTGAGCTTAGAGAAGCAGCCGTTCCACTGAGCAACGCGAAGTGGAACTTCCTTAGCGCATTTCCCGTGGCTCTGGGAACATTCCGCGAATCTGGTCGTTTCAGGAAGCTTTCGCTTTCCTCCCTCCGCGCGCGAAATAAAAAGGCACGCACAGAATCAGCGCGGCGATTACGCCCCAGAAAACGTCGATTACGGAATGCTGTTTGATCATGACAGTTGAGACACAGATCAGAACCATGGCGATGAACGACGAGATAATGATCGGTTTACGCTGTCCAAGGAGGGGGCTTTTGACCAGAGCGATATGGATGACGACGGAGTCCAGCACATGCATGCTGGGCGTGACCATATTGGACGAGTCGACGGCGAACATATGCCGCAGGATGAGCGAGAGAAAATCATTGCCGGTCACCTCGGGACGAAAATTAATCGCGTTCGGGTAGAAAATATAGAAGACGAGGCAGAAGCCCATGCCGACAAATAGACATGTCTGGAGACGAATGAACTCGTCTTTCGCTTTGAGACCCAGGTACATGAGGGGAGCGAAAAGATACAGGTACCAGAGACAGTAGGCGGGCAGAAACCATTTACAAAAAGGAATCTTGTCATCAAGAGAACAGTGAATGAAATACCGCGGGGCAATCGCTTTTTTGGTCCAGAAGAAAATGACCATCCAGATTACCCAGCCGATTACCGCGATCAGAAGATGACGATAACATTTCAGCAAATTTTTTGGAGAATTAGAAGTTGTATGTCTCATAAGTTTTATATACTCCTTATTGTGTAATGAAAAACTTAGTGACTATTATACACTATATCATTCGCGAATTCCGCGGCAAATATAGTATATTTTCATAATTGTTACGTGAATACAGTGTTTTTTTTGTACAGGCGTATTGGTTGACAATGATATTGAATTGTTATAAAATTTCTTATTATTGAATGAGTTACTTGACATCTATAGTTTTTACATAACGCAGACACAATATCGGATACACTTACAGGTTTACGCTCTGCCGCTTTTCGTGTTAACGCGCGCGACGGCCGGGCTGGATGAGAAAGGGGTTAAGAAATAATGAAAGATTTCAAGGAAACAGAGAAAACAGAGAAAACAGTGAGCGGCGAGAAGACAGATGACAAGGCAATGAAGAAGGAAGCGGTCGCGAAGAAGGCGGAAGAGCTTAAAGAAGAAGCAAGACTGACAGTGGACAAGGTCGGAACGGCCGTAGCGAATAAGGCTGAGGTTTGGAAGTCAGCAGCGGAGAAGAAGGCGGAAGAAGTGAAGGCGGAAGCGAAGACGAAGGCGGAAGCGGTAAAGGCGGAAGCGGAGAAGAAGGCCGAAGAAGTCAAGACAGAAGCGAAGCAGAAGACTACAGTGGTGAAGACAGAAGCGAAAGCGAAGGCAGAAACAATGAAGAAGGAAACGAAACGTAAAACAGCGGCGGCGAAAGCGGAAGCGAAGAAGAAATCCATGAACGCGAGAGCGGCGGCGAAACAGAAATCAGCGGCTGTCAAGACCGCGGTCAAGGAGCCGGAAGCAGAGGTCGTTCTGCAGTACGCGGGTAAGGAAGTTTCTCCGAAGGCTCTTATCGCGAAAGCGATCGAGAAGCATAACGCGGTAGAAGGCAACGCGCCGGTTAAGAAGATCGCTCTTTATATGAAACCGGAAGAGGGCGCGGCTTATTACGTTATCAATGATAAATTTACTGGCAAGGTAGAGTTCTAGGCGTACCGGATTTACTATTACAATCTGAGGCCGCGGACAGTGGCCGTCACGATGACGTGAATTAGATAGAGACCCGATGGGAAGCTTCCCGGACGGTCTCTATTACGCTGTAATCAAACAGTAATCTGTGATATACTTGGCTTGTTGGACGCAAGAGCAATTTCGTGGAAATGAGGATTAATTCAGTATGATAAAAGAATTGTCAAAGAGTATCAGGGAATACAAAAAGCCATCCCTTCAGGCCCCGATTCTGGTCTCTCTGGAGGTCGTCATGGAATGTATCATTCCTTTTATTATGGCGCGCCTCGTGAATAATATACAGGCCGGGTGCTCGATAAGCGTGATCATTAAGTATGGGGTCATTCTCGCGGCGATGGCCACATTGTCTCTGATCTTCGGACGGGAAGCGGGGCTTGTCTGCGCGACGGCGGCCTGTGGATTTGGTAAGAATCTGAGACACGATATTTTCGCTGCTATTCAGTCTTTTTCGTTTGAGAATATCGACAAATTCTCGACGCCCTCTTTGGTAACAAGGATGACGACAGACGTGACGAACGTGCAGATGGCGTATATGATGATCGTCCGCACGGCGATCCGCTGCCCGCTGATGCTGATTTTCTCATTCGTGATGGCCTTTGTGATGGGCGGCAAGATGGCGTTCATCTTCCTGATCGTGGCGCCGCTTCTGGGCTTCGCACTGTACGCGGTTATACGCGTTACGCTGCCGATGTTCCGGAGAGTGTTCCGCAAGTATGACGCGCTGAATCAGTCGATTCAGGAGAACGTCAGAGGCATCCGCGTCGTGAAGTCTTTTGTGCGGGAGGATTACGAGAAAGAGAAATTCGACAGGGCGGCGGAGGATGTCTGCGGTGATTTTACAAGAGCGGAGAAGATTCTGGCTATTAACAACCCAACCATGCAGTTCTGCCTGTACACGGTCATGTCGTTCGTGCTGTCTTTTGGTTCTTACACGATTATCACGACGAGAGGCGTAGCTTTGAACGTAGGGCAGTTTTCGGCGCTTCTTACTTATAGCTGGCAGATCCTTTTCAGCCTGATGATGTTCTCGCTTGTTTTCGTCATGATCACGATCTCGATCGAGTCGGCGCAGCGTATTACGGAAGTGCTTCAGGAGAAGTCGACGCTGACGGATCCCGCGGACCCGATTTACGAAGTGCCGGATGGGTCCATTGATTTCGAGGGTGTCAGTTTTCAATACTCGAGGAAAGCGGAGAGAATGGCGCTCGCGGATATTAATCTCCACATCAAGTCCGGCGAGACAGTCGGAATTCTGGGCGGCACCGGTTCCTCGAAATCCTCGCTGATCCAGCTGATCCCGAGATTGTATGACACTACGGAAGGAACGGTACGCGTCGGAGGTGTTGATGTCCGGAATTACAGCATTGAGTCGCTGCGAAATCAAGTGGCGGTCGTGCTGCAGAAGAACGAGCTTTTCTCCGGAACGATTAAGGAGAATCTGCGCTGGGGCAATCCGGAAGCGACAGACGAGGAGATCCTGAACGCCTGCCGTCTCGCGGAGGCGGATGAGTTCGTGTCACAGTTCCCTGAGAAATACGATATTTATATCGAGCAGGGAGGCGCCAATGTATCGGGCGGGCAGAAGCAACGGCTCTGTATCGCCAGAGCGCTTCTTAAGAACCCGAAGATCCTGATTCTGGACGACTCGACGAGCGCGGTCGACACGAAGACCGACGCCAGAATCCGCAAGTCTTTCCGGGCTTTTATCCCCGAGACAACGAAGATTATCATCGCGCAGAGAGTTTCTTCTGTTCAGGACGCGGATAAGATCATTGTTCTGGATGGCGGCCGCGTGTACGCGGAAGGAACGCACGAAGAGCTCCTGGCGTCCTGCGATATTTATCAGGAAGTATACAAATCACAGAATAAGGCAGGTGAAGAGCTTGGAGCGTAAGACAAATAAAGATAAATCGAAGGGAACTTTGAAACGCCTGATCAAAACGCTTTTTGAGTTCTATCCTGTGATGCTGCCGATCGTGATTGTCTGCATCGTGTTCAACGCGGTCATTTCCTCGATTCCCTCGATTTTCATGCAGAAAATCATCGCGGTCGTGGAGGGCAGCTGGCAGACGGGCCAGTGGTCGGACGTGAGCGCCCGTATTCTGGGGCTTGTGAAAATACTGGTGATTCTCTACGCGTTATCACTGGTGGCTTCTTTTACCTTCAATCGTATGATGGCGGTCATTACGCAGGGCAGCCTGAAAAAGTTCCGCGAGAAGATGTTCAACGGCATGCAGGATTTGCCGATCCGCTATTTTGACACGAACGCGAACGGTGATATCATGAGCTACTATACGAATGATATCGACACGCTGCGGCAAATGCTATCGCAGAGTTTTCCGCACCTGCTTGTGTCTTTTATAACGGTTGTTACGGTGCTTGGCGTTATGCTGTATTACAGCTTCTGGATGACACTGGTGGTGCTTCTGGGCGTCGTGATGATGACACGCGTGACGAAGAAGCTCGGCGGAAACTCCGCGCGGTACTTTATTCGTCAGCAGGCGACGCTTGGCGCGGTGGAAGGATACGCGGAGGAGATCATGAACGGCCAGAAGGTCGTTAAAGTATTCTGTCATGAGAAGGAAGCGCAGGCCGGGTTCGATCGTTTTAACGACGAGCTTTTCCATGACGCGGAGCAGGCGAACCGTTACGCGAACACGCTGGCGCCGGTGCTCAATAATATCGGTAATATTCTTTATGTGCTGGTCGCGATCACAGGCGGCACGCTTCTGCTGTATCACGCGCCGAATGTCAGCTTTTCCGGGCTCGCTTTCAGCATCAGCATTGTGGTGCCGTTCCTGAATATGACGAAACAGTTCGCGGGCAATATCAATCAGGTCTCGCAGCAGATCAACTCGGTCGTGATGGGCATGGCCGGCACGAAGAGAATCTTCCAGCTTATGGACGAGCGGCCGGAAGCGGACGAGGGTTATGTGACGCTGGTGAACGCGAAGGAAGTAAACGGAGAGCTTACGGAATGTAAGGAACGCACGGATTTCTGGGCCTGGAAACATCCGCATAAAGAAGATGGCACGGTAACGTACACGAAGCTTATCGGCGACGTGAGACTGCATAACGTGGATTTCGGCTATGAGAAGGACAAGCCGGTTCTTCATGATATCACGCTTTACGCGGAGCCCGGCCACAAGGTGGCTTTTGTCGGGGCGACCGGCGCCGGTAAAACGACGATCACGAATCTTCTGAATCGATTCTATGATATTGAGGATGGCAAGATCCGTTACGATGGGATCAACATCAATAAGATCCGCAAGGGAGATCTGCGGCGCGCGCTTGGCATTGTGCTGCAGGACACGAATCTTTTTACCGGAACTGTTATGGATAACATTAGGTACGGCAAATTGGACGCGACGGACGAGGAATGCGAGGCGGCCGCGAAGCTGGCGGGAGCGGATGATTTTATCACGAGACTTCCGGAAGGGTATCAGACAATGCTGACTTCGAACGGGAGCAATCTTTCACAGGGACAGCGTCAGCTTCTGGCGATCGCCAGAGCCGCGGTGGCGGATCCGCCCGTTATGATCATGGATGAGGCGACCTCCTCGATTGATACCAGAACAGAGGCGATTGTGCAAAGAGGTATGGACGCGTTGATGAAGGGGCGCACGGTTTTCGTGATCGCTCACAGACTTTCCACCGTGCGTAACTCCGACGTGATTATGGTTCTGGATCACGGCCGGATTATCGAGCGAGGCAGTCATGATCAGCTGATCGCGGAAAAAGGGCAGTATTACCAGCTGTATACCGGCGCTTTTGAACTGGAATAAATACATATGGAATCTCATTTGAATCGGTTGTATAATAAACGCGTAACGCGGCAACGATTTGGAAGGAGAGATTAACATGGGTTGTTTTTATTGCGATGAGCATCACGAGGGACGGGAAGCTATTATGTTCAAGGTCTGCGACATGAAGGCGGGAACGCTTTATCTGTTTAAGGATCAGTCACACAAGGGACGCTGCGCGCTGGCGCTGAAGAGCCATAAGAAGGAATTGTGTGAGTGCGGTGATCAGGAACGTAACGACTACTGTGAGGATCTGGCGAAAGCGTCGGGCGCGATTAAGAAGCTTTGGGGCTGTACGAAGATCAATCTCGGCTCTTTTGGAGACACAAATCCCCATCTGCATTTCCATATCGTTCCGAAGTACGAGGGCGGTTTTGAGTTTGGCGGAAGCTTCGCGATAACGAATCCGGAGCCTGTATTCCTGAAGGATGAGGAGTATCAGGCGATGATCGACGCGCTTCGTAAAGAGCTTGGGTTCTAAAGCTCTTACGCGAAACGAAGGTTGACATTCCGGCTCCCCGCGGATATAATGAACGGAAACGGACAACTTTATACGGACAGAGCTGTTAAAGGGGAGTAGTAGAAATGTATCGTCAACAATCGCGGTCCATACGGGCCTGGTGATACATACCAGCAGTGGTTACGAGACTTTTAACGTGTTTGTTCCAGGCCGCCGGCCGGGACAGGCGCGTTAAGGGTCTTTTTTAATTCCCCGCGCGCCGGTTTTTCACCGGCTGTACAAAATTACGGAGGTTTTAATATGAAAGAATGGTATCAGCTAACAGACGAGGAAGCGCTGAAGAACCTGGATGTCACGAAGGCGGGACTTACTTCAGAGGAGGCGTCGGCGCGTCTCGCGAAATATGGGGAGAACGCGCTGGTCGAAGAGAAGAAGAAAAGCCTTTTTCAGGTTTTTTTATCCCAGTTCGCGGATCTTCTCGTTGTCATCCTGATTGCCGCCGCGATTATTTCGATGATTTCAGGAAACATGGAAAGCACGCTGGTTATTTTCGCGGTGCTCATTCTGAACGCGCTTCTGGGCACGGTGGAGCACAGCAAGGCGGAGAAATCGCTTTCGGCGCTTAAATCTTTGTCCTCGCCGGACGCGAAGGTTCTGCGTGACGGGCAGAAGCTTGAGATCCCGGCGTCCGGTGTCGTGCCGGGCGATATCCTCCTTCTTGAGGCGGGAGACCTGGCGGCCGCGGACGCCAGGCTTCTGGACTGCTTTTCTCTGCAGGTAAACGAGAGCTCACTGACGGGCGAGTCGGTCAATGTCGATAAGAACGCGGACGTGATCGGCGATGAGGCGTCGTTGGGTGACCGCGTCAATATGGTCTACTCCAGCTCTTTGATTACATACGGCCGGGCTGTAGCGGTCGTGACACAGACCGGAATGAATACGGAGATCGGAAGAATTGCCGGTTTGATGAACGCGACAAAGGAACGCAAGACGCCGCTTCAGATAAGCCTCGACGATTTCAGTAAGAAGCTGGCGATGGCGATCATGGCAATTTGCGTCGTGATATTCGCGTTGAGCCTGTATCGTCATATGGCGATTATAGACGCGCTGCTTTTCGCGGTGGCGCTCGCGGTAGCGGCGATTCCGGAGGCGCTGGGCTCAATCGTGACGATTGTGCAGGCGATGGGAACGCAGAAGATGGCGAAGGAGCACGCGATCATCAAAGAATTGAAGGCGGTCGAGAGCCTTGGCTGCGTATCGGTCATCTGCTCGGATAAGACGGGCACGCTGACACAGAATAAGATGACGGTCCAGGATATTTACATCGATGGACAGGTTATCCGGCCGGAGGATTTAAGCCTTGAGGATCCGCTGCATCGTTATTTGCTTTATAACGCGGTTCTGACGAACGATTCCGCGCTTGTGGACGGCAAGGGCATCGGCGACCCGACGGAGTACTCTCTTCTGGAGATGGCGGAGAATATCGACGTGTCGCATGAGAAGATACGGAATTCCATGGAGCGTCTGGAAGAGATTCCGTTTGACTCCGACCGGAAACTGATGACGACGAAATACATTTATAAGGGCGTGCCCACGCTTTTCACGAAGGGAGCGCTCGACGTGATTCTGCGGAGGACCACGAGGGTTCATACCTCCGAGGGCATTATTCCGATGACAGAGGAATACCGGAAACAGATCAGCGCCACGAACAGAGTGTTTTCCGAAAATGGTCTGCGCGTGCTGGGCTTCTGCTATAAAGAGATTCCGGCGGACAATGATCTCTCGCTTGAGGATGAGTATGATTACACGTTCCTCGGCCTGATCTCGATGATGGATCCTCCGAGAGAGGAATCCAAGCTGGCCGTGGCGGACGCCAAAAGAGCCGGAATCCGGCCTGTCATGATCACGGGTGACCACAAGATCACGGCGTCGGCGATCGCGAAGCAGATCGGTATCTTCGGCGAGGGCGATATGGCAGTCACGGGCGCGGAGCTCGACGCGATGAGCGAGGAAGAACTGGATCAGGATATCGAGAAAATATCCGTTTACGCGCGCGTTTCGCCGGAGAACAAGATCCGGATCGTGGACGCGTGGCAGAAGAAGGGCAATATCGTGGCGATGACAGGCGATGGCGTGAACGACGCGCCCGCGCTTAAGAAGGCGGATATCGGCGTGGCGATGGGTATCACCGGCACGGAGGTTTCCAAGGACGCCGCGGCGATGATCCTGACAGATGATAATTTCGCGACGATTATCAAGGCCGTGGCGAATGGACGTAATGTATACCGGAATATCCGTGACGCGGTCCTATTCCTGCTCTCCGGAAATATGGCGGGTATTTTCGCGGTCGTTTACGCCGCGATTCTGGCGCTGCCTGTGCCATTTGAGGCGGTGCATCTGTTGTTTATCAACTTGCTGACGGACTCGCTTCCGGCGCTGGCAATCGGTATGGAGCCCGCGGAGAGGGACCTTCTGGCGAGGAAGCCAAGAGATCCGAAGGCGAGTATTATGTCCGGTTCCTTTGTGCCTCTGATGATGATACAGGGCTTTCTGATCGCGGTGTGTACCATGGCTTCGTATTATCAGGGCCTGAACGCGGGCGGAGCGGCCGTCGCAAGAACGATGGCGTTCGCGACCCTTACGGCGGCCAGACTTTTCCACGGCTTTAACCTGAGAAGCGAACACTCGATTTTCCGAATTGGTTTTAAGCGCAATTGGTACAGCCTTGGGGCGTTCGCTCTTGGAATGACGCTTCTCGCTCTGGTGCTTTTTGTGCCGGGACTTCGGATTTTATTCTCCGTGAGCGCGCTGAGCGGTCAGCTTTACGGAATGATTCTGGCGCTCGCCGTGATTCCCACGGTGATTATTCAGATCATAAAAGTATTTCGCGATCATTTTCGACGCGTTGATTAAGAATTCCATGTCTGTTATAATAGGGCTATCCGAGCGAAGGGAGAATAAGCAATGAGAGAAAACGGAGTACTATTACCCATTTTCGCCCTACCTTCTGAATATGGGATCGGATGCTTCTCGAAGGAAGCGTACGCGTTTGTGGACACGCTCAAGCGGGCGGGACAGAGATGGTGGCAGATTCTGCCGCTGGGCCCTACCGGATACGGTGACTCGCCGTATCAGTCTTTTTCCACTTTCGCGGGGAATCCCTATTTTATTAATTTGGAACAGCTCAAAGAAAGCGGGCTGCTTACGAAGGAAGAGTTGGAAAGCGAGGATTTCGGCGAGGAGGGAAACTCGATCGATTACGAGAAACTTTATCACGCGAGATCCCGGATACTTTTTAAAGCCTTTAAACGATTCAGGCCGCTGGCGGATTCGGATTACGCCGCTTTTCTGAAGGATAACGAGTTCTGGCTTGACGATTACTGCGCTTATATGGCGATCAAAGACAAGTATGACGGTAAGCCGTGGACGAAATGGGACGAGCCGCTGCGCAAGAGGGAACCGGGAGCGATGCGTAAGGCCCGTTTGGAGCTGGAAGAGGAGATTAATTTCTATCGGTTCCAGCAGTTTATTTTCTGGCGGCACTGGTGCTGGCTGCATTCCTACGCGAACGCCAACGGAATCGGGATTATCGGTGATATTCCGATTTATGTCGCGTTCGACAGCGCCGATACCTGGGCGAATCCCGATCTTTTCCAGTTCGACGAGGATATGGAGCCGATCGCGGTGGCGGGTTGTCCGCCGGACGGTTACGCCGCGAAAGGTCAGCTCTGGGGCAATCCGCTTTACCGCTGGGATTATCATAAGTCGACCGGGTACGCCTGGTGGATGAAGAGAATTTCCTATTGCATGAGACAGTACGATATGCTGCGAATTGATCACTTCCGCGGCTTTGAGTCCTATTACTCTGTTCCTTATGGAGACGAGGACGCGTCTGGCGGGCATTGGGAAGAAGGTCCGGGAATCGACTTTTTCGACACGCTGAAGAAAGAAATCGGCGCGGCGCGGATTATCGCGGAGGACTTGGGATTTTTGACGGAATCAGTCCGTGATCTTGTGAAGCAGACAGGGTATCCCGGCATGAAGGTGCTGGAATTCGCTTTTGACTCTTCGGAGGCAAGCGATTATCTCCCTTATCATTATGATAATAATTGTGTTGTGTATACGGGAACGCATGACAATGACACAATTCAAGGGTGGTATCGGTCCCTGAACGAGCATGACCGTAATTTCTCGGTTCGCTATATGAACAACGGCCGTACGCCTGTAAGCGAGATCCATATGGATTTTGTAAGGCTCGCGATGTCAAGCGTGGCGGATCTTTGTATTATTCCGATTCAGGATTTAATGGGTCTTGGGCATGAGGCAAGAATCAATGAGCCTTCCACGCTTGGCGGAAACTGGAAATGGCGTCTCGCGAAAGGCCAGCTGCCAGGTGATTTATCGGTCAGGCTCAGAGAACTGACGAGGATTTACGGACGTTTGTAATGGGTAATCGCGGCAGCGGTTATGATACAATGGACATGAGGTGATTTTAATGCTTTTTGACAAGAAGAAAAAGAAACAAAGCTCCCGGCCGCGCCGGTCTTCCGAGGAAGAATGGAACGACGAGGAATATGATGAGTATGATGACGAGTACGGCGACGATTATGATGACGAGTATGACGATTACGATGATCTCGATGAGGAGGCATCGATGGCGTCCCGCGGCAGGAAGAGCGAGAAGAAGAGCTCAATCAAGGATATGGAGCTGCCTACCTGGCTGCTCGGCCGCAAGGATCCCTGTGATATTCTGTTTGACGACGTAAGCGTTTCCAGGAAGCACTGTCAGATCGTGGAGACAGCGGACGGATACGGAATCTCGGATCTGGCCTCGGCAAACGGCACTTATATTAATGGGGTAAGGATTCATGGAGAGGTGCCGCTTTTTGAAGGTGATAAAGTACAGCTTGGCAAGGTAAGATTCACATTCCGGAAACAGATGCTCAGAGGCAGAGATGATTGAGCGCGTTAATAAGGGGAGGGGCAGCTTGTATGGACGATAAGAAATACGCTCTTTTGATCGACGCGGATAATATTTCCGCGAAATATATTTCCGGTATTCTGGATGAGCTCGCGAAATACGGCGTGTCGACCTACAAGAGGATCTACGGGGATTGGACCAGCACGCAGGCCTCGAAATGGAAGGAAGAACTGCTTACGAACTCAATCGTTCCGATTCAGCAGTTCAGCAACACGGTCGGTAAGAACGCCACGGACTCCACATTGATCATTGATGCCATGGATATTCTCTATGGCGGGAATGTGGACGGTTTCTGCATCGTGTCCAGTGATAGTGATTTCACAAGACTCGCGAGCCGTTTAAGAGAATCCGGCATGACGGTAATCGGTATGGGAGAAGAGAAGACACCTCAGTCTTTTCGTAACGCGTGCACGAAATTCACGAATCTTGAGAATCTGCTCGACACGGAGGAAACAGATGGCAAGGATATCAGCCAGGCCGCGATCGAGGCCACGATCGCCGGTATTATCACGGATAACGCGAACAAGGGCCGGACGACAGGTCTTGGCGAGATCGGCAGCCGCCTGAGCAATAAATACCCGGATTTCGATGTTCGTAACTATGGATATAGTTATCTTTCCAAATATCTCGAAGAGCTGCCCCGGTTTTCCCTGACGAAGATCAACAGCAACATCACGGTGAATCTGAGCGAGGACAAGCGTTCCATGGATGATGTGGTTACATTTATACAAAAGGAAGTCCGTCAGAAGAAGAACGGGCTGGGTTTAAGCGAGCTGAGTAATCTGGTTCACAGGGAGTTCCCGGATATTAATCTGAAGGATTATGGTTATTCCCAGTTCAATAAATTCATTCAGAGCATTGAGGGAATTGAGGTAACAGAAGGCGGCGGCAACAGAAAGTACGCCAAAGCCGTCAGAAAGGCGTGATCGGCTTTGAAACTGATGATAGCGTCAGATATACATGGCTCCGCGTATTATTGCGCGCGTACGCTTGAGGCTTATCGGAATTCCGGAGCGCGTAAACTAATTCTTCTGGGGGATTTGCTGTATCATGGCCCGAGGAATGATTTGCCCCGCGATTACGCGCCGAAAGAAGTAGCGGCGATGCTGAATGAAGCCAGGAACGAGCTCCTGTGTGTCAGGGGTAATTGCGAGGCTGAGGTTGATCAGATGATGCTCGATTTTCCGGTGATGGCGGAATATATGATCCTGTATCTTGACGATCGTATGGTCTTCGCGACGCATGGTCACGTATTTAACAGAGAACATCTTCCGGCGCTTAAGAAGGGTGACATACTTCTTAATGGTCATACGCACGTGCCGGCGATACAGCGGATGGAGGAAGGAATTCTGTACTTGAATCCGGGGTCTGTGGCGATTCCGAAGGAGAACAGCGCGTGTTCGTATATGATTTACGAGGATGGTGAGTTCCGGTTGGAAGAGCTGTGACAGGACTTTTACGCGAGGATTATCCGTTTGAATGAAAACGGCTAAGCGAGGGATCATACCCGCTTAGCCGTTATTAATGTCTTCTTAAATGATTCGCTATTTCGATGGAACCGCGTGGGTCTTGATGTAGTTCATGATCGCGGTATAACCGGATTTGTTGTAATGAATGCCGTCGCCGCTGTCGTAGGATGGGTTCATGACACCGCTCGCGTCTTTGAGGTCGGAGGCGATATTCAGATAGTAGACGTCTTTCTCATTCGCGATTTCCAGAAGCTTGGCGTTGGCCGCGTCGATGTTCGCGTTCGTGATACCGGTTTCCGAACTCTTCGGAGAGGCGGAGACGGGATAGATGGTCTCCAGAACGATCGCGCTCTCCGGGGATTGTTCCTTAAGCGTGTCGATCAAATCACGGAAAGCCTGGTAATAATCGTCGTCCGCGGAGCCGATTCCGTTAACTCCAAGCTCGATATAGAAGCGGTCGGGCTTGCGGGTGGCGGCAATCTTATCGATCGCGCCGTTAATGCCCGTAGACGAGTCGGTAAAAGACGTGGTCAGGTACGCCCGCGGCGTTACGCCGTCCAAGGCGAACACATTCGCGGCAGGAACGAGCTCATATTCCTTCAAAGCTGTCGAAATGGAGTCTCCCAGGAATAAAGTATTTGTATAATAAGTATCGGAAACAGCGGTCGTCTCACTTAAAATATTGGGACTGGCCGCTGTTGTTGTGTCTAAAGAACCGGTATCAAGAGTCGCTCCCTCGTTATCGGACGCGGACGTCTCCGTCGAGGCGGTGTCGGCGGAGGTTTGCGTGCCCTTCACACGGTTGACCAGATTCTCGAAGAAATCCATCGGTATGTACTGAAGGAGTCCGTCCGGTAATACGCTGACCGTAATATCGGAGGCCAGAATCTTGTCAAACGCGTAGGATCCAATCGGATAGGAACCGGCGATCGCGATCGCGGCGATCAGGTAAAAAATCAGCATCTTCTTACGGAACGACCTGCCGCGGTTTTTCGGTTTCTTATTATCGGGTTTCGTATTGCTCGTGCCCTTATCTGATGAGCGGCGCGCCATAGTATCATCTCCCTGATTAAGGTAAGTAACGTAAATATCACTACTTTCACAGTTTATCATAAAAGAATAACTCGCGCAATAATAACAATATGACTGGAAATTCGATATCGCTTGCGATATAATAGCGTGGACTGAATGTAAAAGACTGGAGATTTTATGAGTTCGTTTAATAAAAGAAGAGTCTGGTCCCGATTGGCGCTGCTCTCGGCGGCGATGATCTGGGGCAGCTCGTTTTTTGTTCTCAAAAACACGATCGAGGAGCTTCCACCCTGTTTCGTGTTGGCGCTTCGATTCACGGTGTCCTCGGCGCTTTTACTGATCCTGTTCCATGGCAAGCTGAGAGATTTCAAATTTTCGTATATATGGAAGGGCGGGCTGCTTGGAGGAAGTCTGTACGCCGGTTATCTTCTCCAGACCTATGGGCTGATGGAAACCAGCCCCGGCAAGAACGCGTTTCTGACTGCCATATACTGTGTTATCGTTCCTTTTCTTTTCTGGGGCGTTACCGGCGCGAAGCCGGGAGCTTCGAAAATTTTCGCGGCCGTTCTTTGTCTGGCCGGAATCGGAACCCTGTCACTGACGGATGGCTTCTCGATTTCCAGAGGTGACGCGCTGACACTGTTAAGTGGCCTGATGTACGCGGTGTACATGGTGATGGTGGCTGTTTTTACGAAGAATGAGGACGTAACGCTTTTATCGGCCGCGCAGTTCGTTATCGCGGCGATTTTATTCTGGATCACTTCGTTGGGATTGGAGTCGATTCCGGTCGTGATTCCGGCGCGAGCCTGGTGGCCGCTTGTTTATTTGTCCGTTTTCTGCACGGCGGTCGCTTTAATGCTGCAGAATATCGGACAGAAGTACACGAATCCCGGAACAGCTTCCATTCTGTTAAGTCTGGAGGCGGTTTTCGGTGTTTTTTTCTCCGCCCTTTTCTATGGAGAAGAGCTGACGCCAAGGCTACTTGTCGGTTTCGCTATGGTTTTCGCCGCGATTTTGATCGCTCAGTACGAGCCGCGGTCGAACAGTCAAAATAAACAAGATGGAGAATGTGAAGTATGAAATGGAAGAAATTCAGGTTGGAGACTCTTTCGGCGGCTGAGGACGTGGTCAGCGGCATTTTGGCGGACAATGGCGTGGAAGGCGTTGAGATCGAGGATAAGGTTCCGTTAAGCGAAAGCGACAAGGCGCGGATGTTCGTGGACATTCCGCTGGATCCCGGCGCGGACGACGGGATCGCTTACGTGACGTTTTATTTGGACGAGGAAGCGGACAGCGAGAGTGTTCTGCGGGCGGTTCAGACAGATCTGGAAGAAACGCGGGAATACATGGATTTGGGAACATGCCGATTGGAGACCTCGGAAACAGAGGATGTGGACTGGGTCAATAGCTGGAAAAAATATTTCCACCAATTCACGATTGACGATATTCTGATTACGCCGTCCTGGGAGAAACCACAGGCTTCGGACAGCGATAAGATGATTATACATATCGATCCGGGTACCGCTTTTGGCACTGGGAAGCATGAGACGACAAGATCCTGTATCCGGGCGCTCAGACGCGAGATTCGCGAAGGTGATAAATTTCTGGACGTGGGCACGGGAAGCGGCATTTTGATGATGATGGCGCTGAAATTCGGCGCCGGCTCCGCGGTCGGCACGGATCTGGATCCGAAGGCGATACCGGCAGTGAAGGAGAACATGGAAGCGAACGCGGTTCCCGCGGATCAGTATAAGTTTTATCTGGGCAATCTGATCACGGATGAGTCGCTGTGCCGGGAAGTGGGCTTTGGAAGCTTTGACGCGGCGGCGGCGAATATTCTGGCGGAGGTACTGATTCCCCTGGCGCCGGTGATGTACAAGGCCCTGAAGCCGGGTGGTGTGTATGTAATGAGCGGTATTATTGACTTCAAGGAAGAAGAGGTCCGGAAAGCCGTGGAAGCGAACGGCTTCAGCGTGACAAGAGTCGATCATGACGGCGAGTGGGTCTGCGTAACGGCGCGCCGCGGTCAATAAGAGGAATGGTGAGAGTATGCGGCATTTTTTTGTGCCGATTGAGCAGATCGCGGATACGAGTCTGTTCATTGCGGGAAGTGACGTCAATCATATAGTGAACGCGCTGCGTATGGCTCCGGGAGAGAAGTTCGTGGCGCTGGACGGCAAGGGAAGCGAGTATTTGTGCGCCTTCAGAAGCGCGGATGACGAGCGGGTTCTGGCGGATATTCTGGAGAAAAAGCCGGTTTCGGCGGAGCTTCCATCGAAGCTTTATCTCTTTCAGGGGCTGCCTAAGGGCGAGAAGATGGATTTTATTATCCAGAAGGCCGTGGAGCTTGGTGTTTATGAGGTTGTTCCGGTCATCACGGAGAGAACGATCGTGCGGCTGGACACCGCGAAAGCGGCTAAGAAAACGACGCGGTACAACGCGATCGCCGAGAGCGCGGCGAAGCAGGCGGGGCGCGGGATCATACCGAAAGTTCTCGCGCCGATGACCTGGAACGCGGCGCTTTCGTACGCCGCGGAGTTGGATCGGGTTCTGATTCCCTATGAGCTGGAACGGAATATGGAGAAGACGAAGAGAACCCTCGGGGAACTGAAGCCCGGTGAGTCGATCGGTGTTTTTATCGGTCCTGAAGGCGGCTTCGCCGGCCGGGAGGTCAATGAAGCCATAGACATGGGCGCTGTCTCAATATCACTGGGGAAGCGGATTCTGAGGACTGAAACGGCCGGCCTCGCGATTCTGGCGGCTTTAATGTTTCAGATGGAATTCTGAGTTATAAATATATCGGAAGAAGGAATGATATGGAAGCGTATCTGGATAATTCGGCGACGACGAGGGCGTATCCCGAGGTCGCGGATATTATGTCAAAAATCCTGACGGAGGATTATGGAAATCCATCGTCTATGCATCATATGGGAGTCGTCGCGGAATCCTATGTCAAGGAAGCGTCCTCGGTCATCGCGCGGACACTGAAAGCGCGGGAGAAAGAGATTCTTTTTACGTCAGGCGGAACAGAAAGTGACAATCTTGCCTTGATTGGCGCCGCGAAGGCGAATCAGCGCGCGGGCCGGCATTTGATCACGTCTTCCGTTGAGCATCCCGCGATTCTGAATACGATGGCGTATCTCGAAAGCGAGGGCTTCGAGGTGACCTATCTTCCTACGGATCGATATGGGGTCGTGAGCCCGGAATCCGTTACGGAGGCGATAAGGCCGGACACGATTCTGGTATCCATCATGGCCGTCAACAATGAAATCGGCTCGGTGATGCCATTTGAGGAAATCGGCAGAAGGATCAAGGCCGGAAATCCCAAAACTCTTTTCCATGTCGACGCGGTGCAGGGCTACGGGAAATATCGAATCTACCCGGGCCGTCAGAATATCGACATGATGTCCGTTTCCGGTCATAAGATCCATGGGCCGAAGGGAATAGGCTTTTTGTACATTCGGGACAAAGTGAAAATACAGCCGATTCTGTTCGGAGGCGGCCAGCTGTCCGGGCTTCGCTCCGGCACGGAGAACGTGCCCGCGATCGCGGGGCTTGCTAAAGCGGCTGAAAGAATATACGCGAATCTGGATCAGGATGTCGAGAGAATGTATCAGATTCGCGAGAAACTGACGGAAGGTCTCGGCGCTCTTGACGGAGTCGTAATCCACGGACCTGTGGGACGGGACGCGGCTCCGCATATAATAAGCGCGGGTTTTGAGGGCGTCCGCGCGGAAGTCCTTTTGCACGCGCTCGAGGAGCGGGAAATTTATGTTTCGTCCGGATCTGCCTGCGCCAGTAATCATCCCGGTATCAGCGGGACGCTTAAAAGTGTCGGCACAGATCCGAAGTATCTGGAATCCACGATACGGTTCAGCTTATCGGATCTCACCACAATGGAGGAGGCGGACCGCGCGCTCGCGGCCGTAAAGGAATTGCTTCCCGTTCTGCGGAAATTCCGCGCGCGGTAGGACAAACAGGCATGTCAGCCTGAACAGGAGGATAATAGAATGATTCACGCTTTTTTGATCAAGTACGGCGAAATCGGCATAAAGGGCAAGAACCGGTATCTTTTTGAGGACGCCCTGATTCGCCAGATCCGGCACGCGCTCGCGCCTCTGGACGGAACCTATGAGGTTTACAAAACACAGGGAAGAGTATTCGTGGAAAGCTCCGGCAATTTTGATTATGAGGACACAGTTGAGGCTCTTAAGAAAGTTTTCGGCATTGTCGGTATCTGCCCGATGCTCAGAGTCGATGACAACGAGTACGAGAATCTCAAGCGTGAGGTCCTGAATTATATGGACAGGACTTACCCGGACAAGAATAAGTCTTTTAAGGTAAAAGCCCGGAGAGCGGATAAGTCATATCCGATTGATTCCATGAAACTGGACGCGCTGTTGGGCGAGGCGATCATTGAGACGTTTCCGGAATTTCATGTGGATGTTCACGACCCCGAGATTCTGCTTCAGGTGGAAATTCGGGAGCATGTGTATATTTATTCCGAGATTATACCGGGACCGGGCGGCATGCCGGTCGGAACGAACGGGAAAGCTATGCTTCTTCTTTCCGGAGGAATCGACAGTCCTGTCGCGGGTTATATGATCGCCAAAAGAGGCGTGGAGCTTTCCGCTACTTATTTCCACGCGCCGCCGTATACCAGTGAGAGAGCGAGAGAGAAAGTCGAGGATCTGGCGGCGATCATCGCCAAATACGCGGGCCCGATTACCCTTCATGTCGTGAATTTCACGGAAATACAGCTTTATATTTACGAGAAGTGCCCGCATGACGAGCTGACGATTATCATGCGCCGTTATATGATGAAAATCGCGGAATATTTCGCGGAGCAGGACAAATGTCTGGGAATGATCACCGGGGAAAGCATCGGACAGGTAGCGAGTCAGACGATGCAGTCGCTCGCGGCGACCAATGAGGTCTGCCGGATGCCGGTTTATCGCCCGCTGATCGGTTTCGATAAGACAGATATTATCAAGATTTCCCAGAAAATCGGCGCTTTTGAGACAAGCATACAGCCGTTTGAGGACTGCTGCACGATATTTGTGGCCAAGCATCCCGTGACGAAGCCGAATATCGCGGCAATCAATCGATCCGAGCTGAAACTGCGGGAGGAAATAGACAATATGTTCAACCGGGCGGTCGAGACGGCGGATAAATTAGTCATAAAATAAACTTGACTTTTTGGGTAAATGAAGTTAGCATATGGATAGACAAGTGAATAAGGAGGTTGATAAAATGAAAACTGTTCAAATTTCTTTGAACTCTATCGAAAAAGTGAAATCTTTTGTTAATGAGATTTCGAAATACGACATTGATTTTGATTTGGTGTCCGGTCGTTACGTGATTGACGCGAAATCGATTATGGGTATCTTCAGTCTGGATCTTTCCAAGCCGATTGAGCTGGATATCCACATGGATGAGGGAATGGATGAGATATTGGCAGCGCTTAAACCGTATCTTATCGAGGCATAACTTTCGTATATCAGATGGGCGAAGGAGTGATCCTTCGCCCTTTTATATTAAGGACGGGAACCGTCCGGGAATTCTCCGCGGAAAGGCGGATTTATTATAATGAGAACAGTCGCGTTATATAATTTAGGCTGCAAAGTGAACGCTTACGAGCTGGACGCCATGGGCGAGCTGCTTACGGCGGCCGGCTATGAAATAGTCCCATTTGGGGAAGCTGCCGACATTTATTTGATCAATACCTGCACTGTCACGAATATGGCGGATCATAAGAGCAGGCAGATGCTGCATCGGGCGAGAGCGTTGAATCCGGACAGCGTGGTCGTGGCGGCGGGATGCTATGTCCAGACAGGTGACGCGGGTAAAGAAGACGTGGATATCCTCGTCGGAAATGACCAGAAGCGGGATATCGTCCCGATTCTGGAACGTTATTTTGAAGGAAAAGGTCTGGCAGCGCCGGAGAATATGTCGAATGCGCGTCAGTACGAGAAACTTTTTATTACAAGAACCAATGAGCATACAAGGGCTTTTGTAAAAGTACAGGATGGTTGTGACCAGTACTGCGCGTATTGTATAATTCCATACGCGAGAGGGCACGTCAGAAGCCGGGCGCCGGAGGACGCCGCCGAGGAGATCCGGAAGCTGGCGGAAGGCGGTTACCGGGAGATTGTTCTGACGGGCATTCATCTCAGCTCCTATGGAACAGATTTTGAGGACTCGGATCTCGGGCCCCATGTCAATCTGCTCCGGTTGATTGAGCTCGCCTGCGCGGTTCCCGGAATTCGGCGGGTACGTCTGGGCTCTTTAGAGCCGCGTGTTATTACGCCGGAATTTCTGGAAGGGCTTCGTAAGCAGGACAAAATATGCCCGCATTTTCATCTGTCCCTGCAGAGCGGCTGTGACAGCACGCTGCGCCGCATGAACCGGAAATACACGGCGGAAGAGTATCGCGAAAGCTGTGAGAGAATACGGGCGGTATGGCCAAACGCGGCTTTGACGACCGATGTGATCACGGGCTTCCCCGGCGAGACGGAGGAAGAGTTCCGGGAATCGAAAGAATTCGTGGAATCAATTCATTTTTTTGAGACACACATATTTAAATATTCCAGAAGAGAAGGCACGCGGGCGGCGGCCATGGCCGGTCAGATACCTGAGAAGCGGAAAAGCCTCAGAAGCGGCGAATTGATCGCGATGGGCCGGGCGAATAAAGCCGCCTTTTTAAATATATTTATCGGTTCGGAAATTGAGATTTTGCTGGAAGAAGAACAGGAAATAGATGGAATTACGTATATGACAGGCTATAGCAGGGAATACGCGCGGTGCGCGGTCCGGGGGATTTTCTCGGAAACGGGCGCGGAACGCGGAAGCGTTGTCCGCGCGGCCGCGGAAGACATCTTGAATTCTGAAATGTTAATTTGCATTATTACGGGAATTATATTACAATAGACTTGGATTAGCCGTTATTGCCCCTATCGCGTAAGTGAAGCGTCGGCATAAGACAAAGCGGCGATATAAAGGACGTGAGGAAATGGATAAGAAACTGGAGAATACACAATATTTTAAAGTGGAGAGCGCTCCGCAAATACAGGCTTCGGACATTCTCGATATCGTATTCCACGCTCTCAAGGAGAAAGGGTATAATCCCGTTAACCAGATTGTGGGATATATCATGTCGGGAGACCCGACCTATATCACCAGTCATAATGGGGCGCGTAGTCTTATTATGAAGATTGAGCGGGATGAGCTTGTAGAAGAGCTTCTGAAATCTTATATCAGAACTCATTTCATCGAGGTCTAGCGTGAGAGCGCTGGGGCTTGATTTCGGTTCGAAGACGGTGGGGGTAGCGATCAGCGATCCCCTGGGTCTTACGGCGCAAGGGCTTGAGATTATCCGCAGGAAGTCAGAGAATAAGCTGCGGCAGACTTTATCGCGTATTGAGGAGATTATCGAGGAATATCAGGCGGACCGGATTGTGCTTGGATTTCCTAAGAACATGAACAATACCGAAGGCCCGAGGGTCGAGCGAACGCTTGAGTTTAAGGAAGCGCTGGAACGCAGATGTAAACTTGAGGTTATACTGTGGGACGAGAGACTAACTACAGTGGAAGCGAACCGTACGTTAATTGAATGTGGCGTGAGAAGAGAAGATCGCGGCCGGTATGTGGACAAGCTGGCTGCTGTTTTTATCTTGCAAGGATATTTGGATTCCCTGCCGCGTCATGGAGCGGAAGAAGAGGAAGATTAAATGAAGAAAATCGCGTTTACCTGTGATAATGGCGAGAAGGTAGATTTTTTTGTCGTGGAACAAACTATAATCGGATCGATACGCTATTTACTGGTTACGGACGGCGAGGAAGATGACCAGGAGGCGGAGGCTTTGATTCTTAAGGATGTGTCCGCGGACACGGATCAGGACGCCTGTTATGTGGAAGTGTCGAATGACGATGAGTATGAGGCTGTTGCCAGGGTCTTTCAGGAGATGCTGGATGATGTGGACATAAAGATGTAACTATTTTAAGGAGGAAATATAATTTTAGAAAGCAAAAAGGAAAACAATATGAGTGACGACAAGACAGAAGTAAAACAGAAGCCGGCAGCCGCGAACGCGAGGAAGAAACCCGCGAAGACCGGATCTTCCGGAAAGAAGGCGGGAACGGGCAATAATAACGCCGGCAAAGCTCCCGCGAAAAAACAGGCCGCGGGCCAGGCGCCTAAAAAGCAGCCGGCGCGGAAGCAGACCGCCAGGAATCCTCGCGCGAAGCAGCCGACGCTGAAGCAGCAGATCACGAAGCAGCAGGCCGCGAGGAAGCAGTCTGAGGCGCGCGCGGCCGCGGAGCTGGCAGTGAAGCCGGCTAAGCGGGTCATTGTGGATTCCGGCAAACCGAAGCTCAAGATTATTCCACTGGGCGGACTTGAGAGAATCGGAACCAATATCACCGCGTTCGAGTATGAAGACAGCATTGTGGTCGTGGATTGCGGTCTTGCTTTTCCGGAGGATGATATGTTGGGAATTGATCTGGTGATTCCGGACATCACGTATCTGAAGAATAACGCGGACAGAGTGAAAGGGTTCGTGATTACGCATGGTCACGAGGATCATATCGGGGCTCTGCCTTATATTATTAAGGATCTCAATGTGCCGATTTACGCCACGAAGCTGACGATGGGAATTATCGAAAACAAATTCAAAGAGCATAATCTCCTGAAAAGCACGAGGCGCAAGGTCGTCAAATTTGGTCAGTCGATCAATCTCGGCGATTTCCGGATTGAGTTTATTAAGACCAATCACTCCATTCAGGACGCGGCGGCGCTGGCGATCTACTCACCGGTTGGCGTAGTCGTTCACACAGGCGATTTTAAGGTGGATTACACGCCTGTATTCGGCGACGCGATTAATCTTCAACGATTCGCGGAGCTTGGCAAGAAGGGCGTGCTCGCGATGCTTTCGGACAGCACGAACGCCGAGAGAACGGGCTTTACGATGTCCGAGAGAACAGTCGGAAGGACTTTTGACTCTCTGTTCGCGGAACATACGAAGACGAGAATCATTATCGCGACGTTCGCGTCGAATGTCGACCGCGTGCAGCAAATTATAAACTCTGCCTGTAAATTCGGCCGTAAGGTCGTCGTTGAGGGCAGAAGTATGGTCAATATTATCGCGACCGCTTCCGAGCTCGGCTATCTTCATATTCCGGAGAACACGCTGATTGAAACGGAAGAAATGAAAAATTATCCGAATGAGCAGATGGTCGTGATCAGTACGGGCAGCCAGGGCGAGTCTATGGCGGCTCTTTCGAGGATGGCTTCCGGTCTGCATCGTAAAATCACGATACAGCCCAAGGACACCATTATTTTCAGCTCTCATCCCATCCCGGGCAATGAGAAGGCAGTCTCGAAGATTATCAATGAGCTTTCCGCGAGAGGAGCGGATGTTGTCGTGCAGGACGCTCATGTGTCAGGCCACGCCTGTCAGGAAGAGCTGAAGCTGATGTATTCACTTTTGAAACCGAAATACGCGATCCCCGTTCATGGCGAGTATCGTCATCTGAAGGCGAACGCGAATGTCGCGAAAGCGCTGGGAATACCAAGTGAGAATGTTTTTATCCTGCAGTCCGGAAATGTTTTCGCGCTTGACGAGAACAGCGCGGAGGTAGTCGGGCAGGTACCGACAGGCTCGATTCTTGTGGACGGCCTTGGCGTCGGTGACGTAGGGAATATTGTGCTGCGGGATCGTCAGCATCTCGCGGAGGACGGAATCATGATTATCGTCATGACGCTCGAAAGCGGAGGCTCCCGATTATTAGCGGGACCGGATATCGTGTCGCGCGGTTTCGTATATGTGCGTGAGGCGGAAGCTTTGATGGATGAAGCCAGACAGGTCGTAACGGAAGCGGTCGAGAAATGTCTTGACTCCGGTTGTGTGGACTGGGGCCGCATCAAGAATATCACAAAAGACACGATGAGCGATTTCCTCTGGAAGAGGACGAAAAGAAGTCCGATGATCATTCCTATCATTATGGAAGTGTAACAAACGATCCGAAGAATACAGATCAGGAAAAGAAGCAGGCGATTAAATGGAACGGGTCAACTTTAAAATGCGTGGAGTTATTGAAGAACTCTATAAAAGTCGTGAGTATCGCGAGTATAAACAGATGAAGAAGGTTATCGCGGCGAATCCGAAATTACGGGAGAGAATCGACGCGTACCGCGGCGAATGCTACGCTTTTCAGCGCAGGCAGGAGAATCCGAATATGGAGACCAAGGATGTTCTCGCGGAAACCGATCGAATTGAGCAAGCTTACGCGGATGTACTCCATAATCGGGATGTCATGAAATATCTGAATCTCGAATATGAGCTTTGCGGTTTTATACGCCGTTCTTACGAAACGCTGATCCGCGCGGTCGATCTGCCTCTTGACGGAGTGTTGAGAAATGATGAATGATGAGCGTATTGAAACCTATCTGCGCGCGCTTGACCCGCCGCTTCCGGATTTTCTGGACGCGCTGGAGCAGGAAACGCGCGCGGAATTTTTGCCGATAATATGCCGAGACACGCAAAGCGTTCTTCGAACGCTGCTGACGCTTCAGAAGCCGGAGCGCTTATTGGAAATTGGTACGGCGACAGGTTTTTCGGCTCTTTTTACGCGTTATTACGTGCCGGAAGGCGCGAAAATCACAACAATCGAGTCATATGAGCCGAGGATCAAAGCCGCGAAGGAGCATTTCCGCGAAGCGGGCGCCGAAGGCGATATTACGCTTCTTGAGGGCGACGCGCTGGAAATCCTGCCGGGACTTTCAGACGTGTATGATTTTATTTTTCTGGACGCGGCGAAGGGACAGTATATTAATATGCTTCCCAGACTCCTTGAGCTCCTCGCGCCCGGCGGTCTGCTGGTGACAGATGACGCGCTCGCGGATGGGCGGATTTTGGAGTCGCGTTATGTGATTCGGCAGAGAGACCGGACGATTTACTCAAGGACGCGCGAGTATCTTTACGCCATTACGCATGAACCGTCGCTTGTGACAACGATACTTCCGGCAGGCGGCGGAATCGCGTTAAGCGTGAAGAAATAACAAGCGTTTTCCGAAAGCGTTTAAAGAAAGGGTATTAACGAGTCAATGGAAACAGGATTTCAGAAACCGGAGCTGCTGGTTCCGGCCAGCAGCCTTGAGGTCTTAAAAACCGCGGTCGTCTTTGGGGCGGACGCGGTTTATATCGGTGGTGATGTTTTTGGCCTTCGCGCGAAGGCCAAAAATTTTTCTATGGAAGAAATGAGAGAAGGCATCGCTTTCGCCAGAAGCAGAGGTGTCAAGATCCATGTCACGGTCAATATTCTGGCTCACAATCGGGATCTGGCGGGCATTTGTCAGTATTTGAAGGAGCTTGCGAAACTGGCCCCGGACGCGCTGATTATCGCGGACCCGGCTGTCTTTGAGCTGGCAGGCGAACTTTGTCCGGGCATCGACCGCCATATCAGCACGCAGGCGAATAACACGAATTACGGAACTTTTAATTTCTGGAGAAAGCTGGGCGCCAAAAGAGTCGTGTGCGCAAGAGAACTTTCTTTAGATGAAATAAAAGAAATCCGGCAAAATGTGCCGGAAGAGTTGGAAATTGAGGCCTTTATACATGGCGCGATGTGTATTTCGTATTCCGGTCGCTGTCTTCTCTCTAATTATTTTACCGGCCGCGACGCGAATCAAGGGGAATGCGCGCATCCCTGCCGCTGGAAATACGCGGTCATGGAAGAAACGAGGCCGGGAGAGTATCTGCCGGTTTATGAGAATGAGCGGGGAACTTTTCTTTTTAACTCGAAGGATTTGTGCATGATCGGTCATCTTCCTGAGATGATCGACGCCGGGATCAACAGCTTCAAAATTGAAGGCAGAATGAAAAACGCGCTTTATGTCGCAACGGTCGCCAGAACGTACCGGCGGGCGATTGATGACTATTACAAAGACCCGGAGCTTTATAAGGCGAATATGGGATGGTATATGGAACAGATCGCTGACTGCACATATCGACAGTTCACGACAGGCTTTTTTTTCGGGAAACCGGATCATGAGACGCAGATTTACGGCAGCAATACCTATATCAAAAGCTATACGTATCTGGGGATTGTCTCGGATGTCGATGAGGAAGGGCGCGCGCGTATCGAACAGAAGAACAAATTTTCGGTCGGCGAGATGATTGAAATCATGAAACCGAACGGAGAGAATATTGTGGCGGAAACACTTGGCATTATGACGGAAGATGGCGTCGAAATAGAAAGCGCCCCGCGGCCGTTGGAAACGCTCTATATACGTTTGTCAGAAAAGGCCGAGGCTTATGATATATTACGAAGAAAAGAAATAAACAATTAAAAACATAACATATTGCTTGAAAGCAGAACCGATTTGTGATACAGTGTTTCTATATCACAGGGAGGTGCTGCTTTTTTTATGTTCGCTACTGTAATTTCAGCTGTAATAACCGGACTGAGCGTGAATTTTGTGCAAGTGGAGGCGGATGTCAGCGACGGGCTGCCGGGTCTTCGCCTTGTCGGATATCTCGGATCCGAAGTTCAAGAGGCGGGAGCCAGAGTAAGGGCGGCTTTACGTAATTCGGGCGTCAGGCTGCCGGCTAAGAGAATCATCGTAAATCTGGCTCCGGCCGATATACGCAAACAGGGTTCTCTATTCGACCTGCCGATCGCGGTATCGATTATCGCCGCGATGGGAATTATACCGCCGCGCTCGATAAATAACGTTCTTCTGATCGGTGAGGTTGGTCTGGATGGAAGAATCAGCCATGTGAAGGGCGCTTTTCCGATGGCTAGGAAGGCAGCCGCCGAAGGTATTCGTTCTTGCGTTATGCCCTTGAGTAATGTCAGAGAGGGAAGGCTCGCGGAAGGAATTCGAATCATAGGCGTTTCTTCTATAATAGAAGTTATTGATTATTTGCGTCATCAAGTCATTCCTGATCAGGGCGCGGTCGTTATTGAGGACACCGAGACGGAAGGAGTGGACTCGTATGACGTGGATTTCGCTGATATCCGGGGCGCGGAACTGGTGAAACGAGCCGCGCTGATCGCCGCGGCCGGGCATCATAATCTTCTGCTTTGCGGACCACCGGGCTCGGGGAAGACGATGGTAGCCCGACGAGTACCCACAATAATGCCACCGATGACGAATCAGGAAAGCCTTGAGCTTTCTGAAATATACAGTGTCGCCGGGTATTTGGACGCGGAGAGACCATTTATGACAAAGCGTCCTTTCCGGGCGCCTCATCACACGGTAACGGCGTCGGCGCTGATCGGAGGTGGGATCGTTCCGCGGCCGGGAGAGATCACGCTAGCCACGCATGGCGTGCTTTTTCTGGATGAGCTGACAGAATACAAGCATTATGTTCTGGAACTTTTACGGCAGCCGCTGGAGGAGCGTACAATTTGTATTTCAAGATCCAGGGCGACATACATTTATCCGGCCGCCTTTCTGTTGGTCGCCGCGATGAATAATTGTCCGTGTGGCTATTACCCCGATCTGGAGCGATGTACTTGTACGGAAGGAGAAGTCAGGAGATATCTGGGCAAACTCAGCAAGCCGCTTCTGGATCGGATCGATTTGTGTGTAGAGTCGCGGCCGATTTCCTACAAGGAGTTGTCGCGACAGCCGGAAGGAGCGGAGGAATTGGACTCGGCTTCTCTGCGGGCGAAGGCGGAGCTTGCCTGGGAGATTCAGCGCGAAAGATATGAGGACTATCCTTATACGCGCAATGGCATGATTCCGGCGGTGGATTTGAAACGATGGTGCGCTCTCACCGCGGACGGGGCGAAGCTGATGGAATCCGCTTTTCAGAGATTACGATTGACGGCCCGGGCTTATCACAGGACCTTGAGAGTCGCCAGGACAATCGCGGATCTAGAGGGCAGCGAACGCGTTCTGACGGAGCATTTGATTGAGGCAATCGGGTACAGAAGTCAGGAAACGGCTCTTAATGGATAGAGGAAGGAGAGAAATGTTAAATCGAGAAGAAGAACAGATACGCCTATTGGTTGAATGAGATTAAGGGCATAACGAATGGGGAACGAATTCGGTTGTCCCGAAGCTTCGGAACGGCGGCTGACGTATACGCCGCGGATACCCGCGCCATCAGTGGCGTAATCGGGCCCGAGAAGGCGGCGATCATAGCGAAGGCCGGTCTCGCGGCGGGTGACATAGAAGGAAACGGGCCGCTCGCTGAACAATATAAGCGATTGGAGGCTTCGGGAATTACTTTTCGCTCGATTGAGCATATTCGATATCCCGGACGCCTAAGAGAGATTGTTTCTGCCCCATATGGGATTTTTACGATCGGGGCGCTGCCGGACGAGAAGGCGCCGACGGTGGCCATAGTTGGTTCCCGGCGCGCGACAGCATATGGAAGCGGTGTCGCCAGAGAGCTTGGGCGTGCTCTTGGCGCGCTCAATATTCCTGTTATCAGCGGGATGGCCAGAGGAATTGACAGTATTACGCAGGAAAGCGTTTTAGAGGCCGGAGGCTACACGATGGCGGTGCTGGGTAACGGCGTGGACATCTGCTATCCGGGAGAGAAGGTGGGTCTGTATAGGAATTTGCGCAGGGAGGGCTGTCTGCTTTCAGAGCTCAGTCCGGGAACCAGACCCAATCCGCGTTTCTTTCCGGCCAGAAACAGAATTATCAGCGGCCTGGCGGACAAGGTCGTCGTGATCGAGGCCGGTAAGAAGAGCGGAAGCCTTATTACGGCGGATATGGCGCTGGATCAGGGGAGAGATGTTTTTGCCGTGCCGGGGCGCGTTATGGATGTACAGAGCGCGGGATGCAACAAGTTGATTCAGGAAGGAGCGGATGTGTTCACGTCCGTGGATTATTTTCTGGAAACGCTTCGAATAAGCGCCTCCGTGAGATGTCAGAACCCACCCTTGGAAAAAAAGATACTTGCGCCCGATGAAGATTTGGTGTATGCTTGTCTCGATTTGTATGCCAAGAATCTGACGAAATTAGAAGAAGAGACCGGCCGCGGGGCTGTTGAATTGACGCGTGTTCTTACTATGCTGGAATTGAAGGGACTCGCGGTTCAAACCGTGAAGGGTTATTATATTAGAAGCTAATAGCATGGAGGCAAAGTATGGCGCGTTATCTGGTAATCGTTGAGTCACCGACCAAGGTCAAGACTATTAAGAAATTTCTCGGCACCAATTATATTGTGGCCGCTTCAAACGGGCATGTTAGAGATCTGCCTAAGAGTAAACTGGGAATAGATATTGAGAATGATTATGAGCCCCAGTATATTACAATTAGGGGGAAAGGGGAAATACTCGCGAAGCTGAGAAGAGAAGCTAAGAAAGCGGATAAAATCTATCTGGCTACTGACCCCGATCGCGAGGGAGAGGCGATTTCATGGCACCTTACGTTCGCTCTTAAGCTTAAACCGGAGAACACATATCGGATTACTTTTAACGAGATCACCAAGGAAGCGGTGAAGAACTCGATTAAAGAAGCCAGGAATATTGACATGAACCGTGTTGACGCGCAACAGGCCAGAAGAGTGTTGGATCGTATGGTAGGATATCTGATCAGTCCCCTTCTCTGGGTCAAGGTCAAGAGAGGTTTAAGCGCCGGCCGCGTGCAGTCGGTAGCGCTCCGGATTATAGCGGACAGAGAAGAAGAAATCAATGATTTCATTCCGGAGGAATACTGGAGTCTCGAGGCGGATCTTGGCGTGAAGGGCGAGAAGAAACCGATAACGGCCAAGTTTTATGGGAAGAATGGGAAATCGCTCGCGATTCATTCCAAGGAGGAAATGGATCAGATTCTCAATACGCTTCAGGACGCTGAGTTTCATGTGACGGATGTTAAGAATGGCGAGCGTTCCAAGAAAGCGCCGCTTCCGTTTACGACCAGCACGCTGCAGCAGGAAGCGAGTAAGACACTTAACTTCGCGACCGGTAAGACCATGCGGATCGCGCAACAGCTCTATGAAGGCGTTGATGTAAAGGGACACGGCACGATCGGCCTGATCACGTATCTGCGTACGGATTCCACGAGAATCTCGGAAGAGGCGGACGCGCTGGCCAGAGATTATATTAAGGAGAATTACGGAGAGCGTAACGTGGCAACCGGACAGGCGAGACGTTCTACCGGTAAGAAGATACAGGACGCGCATGAAGCGATCCGCCCGACGGATATCAGTCTGACGCCGCAGATGGCCAAGGACTCCTTAAGCCGCGACCAGTTCCGCCTGTATCAGCTGATCTGGAAGAGATTCACGGCAAGCCGCATGGCAGACGCTCTCTATAAGACGACATCCGTGAAGATCCAGGCGAAGGAATACACGTTTACAATCGCGGCCTCGAAGCTGGAGTTCGCCGGATTCCTTAATGTTTACGCGCAGGAAGACGATAGCAAGGACAAGGGCAATCTCATATTGGGAGCGTTGAATGAAGATTCCGTTCTGAGTCTGGATGAGTTTCGCTATGATCAGCATTTCACGCAGCCGCCCGCTCATTACACAGAAGCGGCTTTGGTCAAGACACTGGAAGAACTTGGAATCGGACGCCCCAGTACTTACGCGCCAATCATCTCGACAATTATCGCGAGAAGATATGTCGCGAAGGAAAGCAAGAATCTTTATATAACGGAAATCGGTGAAGTCGTTAATGGAATTATGAAACAATCCTTCCCGAGCATTGTTGACGTGAATTTTACGGCGAACATGGAGTCTCTCCTTGACGCGGTCGAGGAAGGCAGCGTGGAGTGGAAAACCATTATCCGGAATTTCTATCCGGATCTTGACGAGGCCGTTAAGAAAGCGGAGGAAGAGCTTGAGAAGGTAACCATTGAGGATGAGGTAACAGACGTGATCTGCGAAAATTGCGGCAGAAACATGGTCATTAAGTTCGGACCTCACGGTAAATTCCTTGCTTGTCCCGGCTTTCCGGAATGCCGCAACACGAAGCCTTATCTTGAGAAGGTTGGCGTTACCTGCCCGAAATGCGGCGCGGAAGTTGTGTACCGCAAGACAAAGAAGGGCCGGAAGTATTTTGGATGCGAGAACAACCCGGAATGCGATTTTATGTCATGGCAGAAGCCTTCGAAGGAGAAATGCCCCGAATGCGGATCCTACATGGTCGAGAAAGGCGGAAAACTGCTCTGCTCCAATGAAAAATGCGGATATGTGAAAAATATAAAACAGTAGATATAATTACAATAATTAACAAATTATTGCTTGCCCTCTATTGTTTTCTAAAGACAGATATGCTAGAGTGGACTTAATAAGCGGAAATATTAGCTATTGTCTGAATAGTGTAAGAATTTGCTGAAAGAAACAAGGAAAAGCTTTATTAGCAGTTGGGGGTAAAAGCATGAGTGTACAGTTACTTGACAAAACCAGGAAAATCAGCAGGCTTCTGCATAACAATACGTCCAGTAAGGTGGTATTTAACGATATCTGTGACGTGCTGACAGAAGTCCTTGAATCGAATTCCATGGTGATCAGCCGTAAGGGTAAGGTGCTTGGAACGAGCACATACGATTCGGTCGAGAACCTGACAGAGTTAATTGACGAGGAGCTTGGGGCGCATATCGATACGCTTTTGAATGAGAGACTTCTCGCGATTCTTTCTACCAGAGAAAACGTGAATCTGGAAACGTTAGGCTTTACGAAGGTAGGAACGAATCAGGCTCTGATCGCGCCGATTGATATCGCGGGAGAGCGCCTGGGTACTTTGTTCCTGTACCGCGGCAACGCGGATTACGAGATCGATGACATTATCTTAAGCGAGTATGGCGCTACAGTCGTAGGGCTTGAGATGATGCGCTCTGTCAACGAAGAGAACGCGGAAGAAAGCCGCAAGAGGCAGATCGTGCAGTCCGCGATCAGCACATTGTCATTCTCAGAGCTTGAGGCGATCATACATATTTTTGATGAACTGGATGGCGGAGAGGGTATCCTTGTAGCGAGCAAGGTCGCCGACCGTGTTGGCATTACAAGATCCGTTATCGTCAACGCTCTGCGTAAATTCGAGAGCGCCGGCGTCATTGAGTCGCGCTCGTCAGGTATGAAGGGGACTTATATTAAGGTCCTGAATGATTATGTGTTCGAGGCGGTAAACGAGCTGAAGAAATCACGAAAGAAATAGGGATGTTCATGACACGTGAGTATCAACAGATTATTGAGAGTGGAAATAAGGTCCTTTTGCGGAAGGCGGTTTCGATTATTCCGGAGAGCGCGGACACGATTAATCGAGTCTATGAGAGTGTCGTGCTGAAGGTATATGACGCCGAAGCGTTAAAGCTCAGACTGCCTGTAGAATATGGGGAGACGGTTACGCTGCCGCTTGACGCGGTCTATGAGATCGTAATTAAAACGGACGAAGGCAGATTCAGCGGGCGAGGACGAATCGTGGAAAGGTTTCGGGACACGGACGGAGATGTTTGCGTGTTTCGGTTTACGACCGCGCTTTGTCAGGAAGCGAGAAGCTATTATATTTCCTGCGAATGTAAGCTTCCGGTCAAATTCCGGGAGTCGACATCGAAAGAAGCGGGCAGAGGTGTCATTACCTCGATCTCGCTTGATAACGCTGTCATGGAAACGCCGAAATATTTGGATGATGATTGTGATCTTTCGCTGGTCTTTATACTTGACGGCGGTAAAGAAATCGCGATGGAAGCGCGGGTAAGTGAGACGATACGGCTCCGGGCCGGGGACTATGAGAGTCATATTGGGCTTTTAAGCGCCGATTTAAGGCAACAGAAAGAATTAGCCAGGTGGATCCTGAAACATTTAGAAGATAATATAAAAATTTTATAAAAAGGATAGCAATGCGGGAAAGAAAGTGCTATAATACATCTTGTTCGCATGGTAATAGAACAAACAGAACACTAAATGAGAGCGGAATTGGAGGAATGTAACATGAAGTTAGTGCCATTAGGTGACAGAGTTGTATTGAAACAACTCGAGGCAGAAGAAACGACTAAATCCGGAATCGTGCTTCCCGGCCAGAGCCAGGAGAAGCCACAGGAAGCCACAGTAATCGCTGTCGGCCCCGGCGGAGTTGTCGATGGTAAAGAAGTGACCATGCTTGTTAAGGAAGGCGATTCTGTAATATATTCGAAGTACGCGGGTACTTCAGTCAAATTTGACGGTGAAGAATACGTAATTGTTAAACAGAACGATATTTTAGCGATTGTTAAATAGGAGGAAGCAGAACGATGGCAAAGGATATTAAATACGGAGCTGACGCCAGAGAGGCGCTTGTAAACGGCGCGAATAAGCTGGCTGACACAGTTAAAATCACGCTTGGCCCTAAGGGTAGGAATGTAGTTCTTGATAAATCATTTGGAGCGCCGCTGATTACGAACGATGGTGTTACGATCGCAAAGGAAATCGAGTTGGAAGACGCTTTCGAGAACATGGGAGCGCAGCTTGTCAAGGAAGTAGCTACGAAGACGAATGACGTAGCCGGTGACGGAACTACGACAGCGACAGTTCTCGCGCAGGCTATGATTACGGAAGGAATGAAGAACCTCGCGGCTGGCGCGAATCCGATCATTCTGAAGAGAGGTATGCGTAAGGCGACAGACGTAACAGTTAAGGCAATTCATGGCATGAGCAGTAAGGTTAATGGCAAGAATCATATCGCCAAGGTAGCGGCTATTTCCGCCGGCGACGAGGAAGTCGGCAATCTTGTGGCGGACGCGATGGAGAAGGTTTCCAAGGACGGCGTTATTACGATCGAGGAATCCAAGAGCATGCAGACAGAGCTTGAGCTTGTGGAAGGTATGCAGTTCGATCGCGGTTATCTTTCCGCTTATATGGCTACAGATATGGAGAAGATGGAAGCGATTCTTGAGGATCCGTATATTTTGATTACAGATAAGAAGATCAGCAATATCCAGGATATCCTGCCGCTTCTTGAGCAGGTTGTTCAGGCAGGCGCGAAGCTTTTGATCATAGCTGAGGATATTGAGGGCGAGGCGCTTACGACATTGATCGTGAACAAACTGCGCGGCACATTCCAGGTTGTAGCTGTTAAGGCGCCGGGTTATGGCGACAGACGTAAAGCTATGCTCGAGGACATCGCCGTTCTTACAGGCGGAGAGGTTATTTCCGATGAGCTCGGTCGAGACCTGAAGGAAACGAAGCTGGAGCAGCTCGGACGCGCGAGATCTGTTAAGGTTCAGAAAGAGAATACGGTCATCGTTGATGGCATGGGAGATAAAGAAGCGATTACGGCAAGAGTCAATCAGATTAAGTCCCAGATTGAGGAGACGACATCTGATTTTGACCGTGAGAAGCTTCAGGAACGTCTCGCGAAGTTGGCTGGCGGCGTAGCGGTTATCCGTGTCGGCGCGGCGACGGAAGTTGAGATGAAGGACGCGAAGCTTCGTATGGAAGACGCTCTCGCGGCTACAAGAGCGGCAGTGGAAGAAGGTATTATCGCCGGAGGCGGTTCCGCTTATATCCACGCGGCGAAGGAAGTAGAGAAGCTTGCTGATTCTCTGGAAGGTGACGAGAAGACAGGAGCGAGAATCATTCTTAAAGCTTTGGAAGCGCCTCTTACTCAGATCGCGGTTAACGCGGGTCTGGAAGGCGCGGTCATTGTTAACAAGGTTAAAGAGCTTCCCGTTGGACACGGCTACGACGCGTACCGCGATGAGTATGTCGACATGGTTGACGCCGGCATTCTGGATCCCGCTAAGGTTTCCAGAAGCGCTCTGCAGAACGCGGCAAGCATCGCTTCCGAGTTCCTGACCACGGAATCCGTAGTGGCCACAATCAAAGAGCCTGCTCCGGCTATGCCCGCCGGTGGCGCGCCCGGAATGGGAATGATGTAAATAATACTAATAAGGATTTCTAATGGATCACTCCATTAGAAATCCTTTTTTGTCTATTGACATGGGAAACCGATATTGGTATACTCGATGAAATCCATCTAAGGTTGTGAGCAAGAAGAGAGAGAGGAGAAGGAAATGGGAACAATAATTGGCGAAGGAATAACTTTTGATGACGTGCTTCTGGTTCCTGGTTATTCGAAGGTGATTCCGAATCAGGTCAATCTGGAGACGCGTTTGACTAAGAATGTCAAACTTAATATACCCATGATGAGCGCCGGCATGGATACCGTGACGGAGCATCGTATGGCGATCGCGATGGCCAGACAGGGCGGCATCGGCATTATTCATAAGAATATGTCGATTGAGGAACAGGCGCAGCAGGTCGATATGGTAAAACGTTCTGAGAATGGTGTTATTACAGACCCGTTTTATCTTTCACCGGAGAATACAATAGGCGACGCGAACAAATTAATGGCCAAGTATCGCATTTCCGGCGTTCCGATCACGGAGAAGGGCAAGCTCGTTGGTATTATAACGAATCGTGATCTTAAATTTGAGGAAGACGAGAATCGTTTGATCAAGGATTCCATGACGAGCGAGGGACTGATTACCGCGAAGGAAGGGATCACGCTTGAGGAAGCGAAGAGTATCCTGGCGAAGGCTCGTAAGGAGAAACTCCCGATTGTTGACGATAACTTCAATCTCAAGGGACTTATCACAATCAAGGACATAGAGAAACAGATTAAATATCCCTTATCGGCGAAGGACTCACAGGGCAGACTGCTTTGCGGCGCGGCGATCGGTATTACGGCGAACTGCCTGGAGAGGGCGAGCGAGCTTGTGAAAGCCAAAGTCGACGTAATCGTATTGGATTCCGCGCATGGCCATTCGGAGAATGTTCTCCATACAGTAAGAATGATCAAGGAAAGTTTCCCGGATCTTCAGGTTATAGCGGGTAACGTAGCCACGGCGGAAGCGACTAAAGCGCTGATTGAGGCAGGGGCGGACGCCGTTAAGATCGGAATCGGGCCCGGCTCCATCTGTACGACTCGTGTTGTAGCGGGAATCGGCGTTCCGCAGATTACGGCTATCATGAATTGTTATAGCGCGGCGAAGGAATACGGCATCCCGATTATCGCGGATGGCGGCATCAAATTCTCTGGAGACGTGACGAAGGCGATCGCCGCGGGCGCGGATGTCTGTATGATGGGCAGCATATTCGCCGGCTGTGACGAGAGTCCCGGAACCTTTGAGCTCTATCAGGGAAGGAAATACAAGGTATACCGCGGAATGGGTTCTATCGCCGCGATGGAATGCGGAAGCAAAGACCGTTACTTCCAGGAAGGCGCTAAGAAGCTGGTTCCGGAAGGTGTTGAAGGCCGCGTGGCATATAAAGGAACCGTGGAAGACACAGTCTTTCAGCTGATCGGCGGGCTTCGTTCCGGAATGGGATATTGTGGATCCCAGAATATCCAGGAGCTGCAGGAGAAGAGTCAATTTATCAAGATTTCCGCCGCTTCTCTCAAAGAAAGCCACCCACACGATATTCAGATTACGAAGGAAGCGCCGAATTACAGCTCGAATGACGAGTGACGCGAACCGTTTTATAATGTTAATTAATGTATTAAATTTTACGAAAGAAATTCCATAAGAGTCGTTTTTGTTATATAATAGATTACACTATGAAAAACGGAAAACGACGTAGAAGGAATAATCGCAAGAGAACAGAGCAGGCACGGATCAGGCGTACGATCGTTATCGGGGGTACGATGCTGGTTCTTGCCCTGCTCTTTTTACTCGTCAGGAAATTTAGCTCCGGAGATAACTCCGGAACGACTCTGACAGCCGGCCCGATCAGCCTGAACGCGGGAGCGGGCACCGCGGAAGAAGCGCTCGAGCCGACGTATAATGTCGAGCTTTTGACTGTTAACGAGTACTCAAGACCGGGAATCGCCTCAGGAGAGATACATGGAATTGTGATTCATTATACGGCGAATCCGGGCGCCACGGCACAAGAAAACAGAGATTATTTCGAGGGGCTTAAGGACACCCACACAACGAAAGCGAGCAGCCATTTTATTATCGGCCTGCAGGGCGAAATCATTCAATGTATCCCTACGGGGGAAATCGCGTACGCGTCCAATGACCGGAACTCGGACACGGTTTCCATTGAATGTTGTCATCCGGACAGCACAGGGAAATTTAATGAGAAGACGTATACATCCATGGTCAGGACGACCGCGTGGCTTTGCGCGAAGTTCGGGCTCACAGCGGATGACGTGATTCGACATTATGATGTTACAGGGAAGAATTGCCCGAAATATTTTGTGGAACACGAGGACGCGTGGAACGCCTTTAAACAGGATGTAAGCGCGCTGCTGACGAAAGCGGAGGGAACGGTACAATGAGAAATATTATCTTGATCGGTTTTATGGGGACAGGTAAAAGCGCGGTATCAGAGAAACTGGCGGAGAAGCTGGGCGCGCGGCTGATCGATACGGATCAGGAAATTGAGAAGGAATCGGGAATGACGATATCCGACATTTTCAAGAATTATGGTGAGGAGTACTTCCGCGTCCTTGAGACAGGGCTTCTGGAGAAGCTTTCGGGGACGAATGACCTGGTTATCTCCTGTGGTGGCGGAATTGCCCTAAGGGAAGCGAATCGCAAGCTTTTGGACAGACTTGGCTTCGTGGTACTGCTCACGGCGAAGGTCGACACGATCATGGAACGCCTGCGCGGTGACGAGACGCGTCCTCTTATTAAGGGCGGCAATAAAGACACGATCCGCGTGTTGATGGACGAGCGCCGCAAATACTATAACGCGGCGGCAATGTGCTGTGTGGAAACAGACGGACTTACCGTGGACGAAGTTAGCGAGCTGATTCTCAGACGGGAGGAAGGTTTGTGCTAGAGATCTTTTATCCGGACGAGTATGTGGATTCGGCGTATCAGATTAATTATAAGAAGCTTTACGAGGATGGCTGCCGAGGCGTCATCTTCGATATTGACAATACCCTGGTGCCTCATGGCGCGCCGGCGGACGAGCGGGCGGTTCGGCTTTTCGCGAAGCTTCGCGAAATCGGTCTCGCGAGCTGCCTGATTTCCAATAACAAAGAAGCGCGCGTTCAGATGTTCAACAAAGACATCGAGACGCTGTATATTTATGACGCCCATAAACCCTCCAGACGCGGTTATTTCAAGGCGATGGAGCTTATGGGCACGGATCTGAGCGACACGATTTTTGTGGGCGACCAGCTTTTTACGGATGTTTATGGCGCGAAACGCGCGGGAATGCGTAACATTCTCGTGAAACCAATTCACCCGAAGGAAGAAATCCAGATCGTTCTTAAAAGAATTCTTGAGAAAATCGTGCTTTTCTCCTACAGGAGACATCTGAGGAAAACCGCCCGCGAAGCGGAAGCGGACCGGCGTGGTTAAACATAGAAGGGAGCTTTTGACATGGACACATCATTGTACGCCAGAAACAAGCTGTTAACGCTGATCAAGGAGGAGAAGCTGGACGCGATTCTGATTACGGAACCTTGCGATCTAAGGTATTTTACGGGATTTACAGGAGGCGAGGGCATCGCGGTCGCCGCGGGATCGACGCTTCATATGTACACGGACAGCCGTTACACGACACAGGTTGCCGAGCAGTCACCGGAATGGGAGTTTTTCGAGGTGACATCAGATCGCCCCTACGCCGCGCGGATCGCGGAGTTTTTCCGGGAGGCGGGTGTACGGACGGTCGGCTTCGAGGACGCATTTATGACGGTTCAGACATATGAGGCTTTGACAAAAGCGGCACCGGGTATCAGTTTCGCGCCGGAAAGCATGAACTTGCTCAAGTGTCGTGAGGTCAAGACAAGCGAGGAACTTGAGGCGATGGCGACGGCGGAGGAGATTGGCAGCGCCGCTTATGAGTATATTATCACGGTTATGAAGCCGGGAATGACAGAGAAGGAAGTCGCCGCGGAACTGGAGCATTTTATGAGAAAGTCCGGCGCGGATGGCACGAGCTTTGAAACCATCGTAGGCTCCGGAAGCCGCTCGGCGATGCCGCATGGAACCGCTACCGACAAAAAACTGGCTAAGGGCGACCTTGTCGTGATGGATTTCGGATGTATGTATCAGGGGTATTGCTCTGACATGACCAGAACCGTTGTTATGGGCGAGGCGGCCGATTGGCAGAATGAGATACGGAATGTGGTCCTGGAGGCGCAGGAAACCGCGATCGCGGCGTTAAAACCCGGCATGGTCTGCCATGACGCGGACAAAATCGCGCGAGACATTATCGTGAAGGCCGGATACGGCGATTATTTCGGGCATTCTCTGGGGCATGGTGTCGGACTTTATATTCATGAGGAACCCAGACTTTCGAAAATCGATGACACGATCCTGGCACCGGGCATGGCCGTGACTGTGGAACCGGGCATTTATCTGCCGGGCAAGGGCGGCGTACGGATCGAAGATCTGATCGCGATTACGGAAGATGGACACCGAAATCTCACAACAGCCTCAAAAGGCTTTTCCCTCCTCTAAAAAAAGGTTGAAAATACCGGGCGTATAGTTTAAAATGGTTACGGTAGAATATTATTGGGAAATTATGAAAAGCAGGAGGATCATTATATGGTATCAGCAGGCGACTTCAAGAATGGCATAACGATTGAGATGGATGGTAACATTTATCAGATAATAGAGTTCCAGCATGTTAAACCCGGTAAGGGCGCGGCATTTGTGCGCACGAAACTCAGAAACATCATCAACGGCGGTATTGTGGAGAAATCTTTCCGTCCTTCAGAGAAATTTGAGAACGCGCATATCGACAGACGCGATATGCAGTATCTGTACGCGGATGGAGATCTTTATAACTTCATGGATGTGGAGACTTACGATCAGATCGCGCTTAACACAGAGACTGTCGGTGACGCGCTTAAATTCGTGAAGGAGAATGAGATGGTCAAGATCTGTTCTCATCAGGGCAATGTGTTTTCTGTTGAGCCGCCTCTTTTCGTGGAGCTTGTTATCACGGAGACGGAACCGGGCTTTAAAGGTGACACGGCTCAGGGAGCTACGAAGCCAGCGACGGTTGAGACAGGCGCGCAGGTCAATGTTCCCCTGTTCGTGAACCAGGGCGATAAGATCAAAATCGACACAAGAACAGGCGAGTATCTGTCAAGAGCGTAATAAATATCACAAATTAAATATGTTTTTTCAAAACAGCGCTTGCTTTTACGCGGGCGCTGTTTTATAATGTAATAACATCACATATTGCTTTAAGCGTTCTCTGTTCCTGAGACTTTGATGACTATTGCCAATACTTTCATCTGTTAAGGGAGCGAAACATGGATTACAATTCTTTTAAAGAAGAAATCGTTAGAATTATTGAAGAATATCCCGGCGTGCCGGGGAGAGTACAGGTTTTTCCCGTGCTCAAGAACAATGGGAAGCGACTCGATGGCCTTTGTATTTATCAGGATGGACAGACGGTGTCTCCAAGTATTTATCTGAACGAATATTACGCGCGTTATCAGGACGGCGCCGGGATGGAAGAGCTCGCGGAGGAGATTCTCCGGGCGTATACGCGGGCGGAGATACCGGAAGAGCTCAGAGAGCGGTCAATCAGCGAGTATGACAAGGCGAAGGATCGATTGGCTTTCCGCCTGATCAATTATGAGGAGAATAAGGAACTTCTGAAATCAGTTCCGCATCGCCGCGTATTAAACCTGGCGGTCGTCTATTATGTGCTTTTGAGGAAGACCGAAGATGGGATCATGACGGCGCTTGTGCGAAATTCTCTGATGGAGCTCTGGGGAATTGACCAGAAGGAACTGGATCGCGGAGCGCTGATCAATACGCCTAAGCTTCATCCCGCGGATTTCCGGGAAATCGGCGAGGTTATGGCTGAGCTTTGGGACGGCGATGACGCGCCGGAGACGGAAGACGCGGAGCCGGATGACTTTTTAAGGATGTATGTGCTTACGAACAGCGATCGGAATTACGGGGCCGCGTGCATGCTTTATCCGAATATGCTGGAGATGGCGGCGGATCGGCTTGGCGGTGACATTTTGATTCTTCCAAGCAGTATTCACGAGGTGATCGTAACGCCCTGGAACCGGGATCTTTCCGGTGGGGAGCTGGAAGAGATGATTGGCGATATCAACAGGACGCGGGTCGCGAGCGAGGAGGTCTTAGGCGGCCAGGCTTATATTTACAGACAGAACAGTGGCTCACTGGAAATTTACGCGGACTGAGGCGCCAACGTAACAGGGACGGCGGTCGCGAATAACATCAATAGAAAATAATAGTTGCTCTTTTCGGGATTTTCCTATATAATAGTTTATGCTGTTAAAGAGCAAGCACCCGTAGCTCATTTGGATAGAGCACAGGCCTCCGACGCCTGGTGTGGTGGGTTCGAATCCCGCCGGGTGCGTTAAGCGATGCCGCTTCAGAAACGGACTAACGGCATGATTTTCATATTTCATCGAGGACGAGAGGCGGCATGCCTGAGAATCCTGGATACGTGAGCATGGCCCTGATGAAGGGCCATATCTTGTTTCTAATAACAATTCGGTTATGATCATTCAGTATAGGAGGAGAGACGTGTTGGACGGAAATCAGAATAACGAAACGACAACCAGAAATTTTATTGAGCAGTTTATCGATCAGGATCTGAAGGAAGGCGTGTACGATAGGGTCTGCACCAGATTTCCCCCGGAACCGAATGGCTATCTTCATATCGGTCACGCGAAGTCCATTCTCCTGAACTATGGGCTCGCGAAGGAATATAACGGAACGTTTCATATGCGCTTTGACGACACGAATCCCACGAAGGAGAAGGAAGAATTCGTGGATTCTATTTTAGCGGACATTAAGTGGCTGGGAGCTGACTGGGGCGAGCATCTGTATTTTGCCTCTGATTATTTTGACAGAATGTACGAGATGGCGCTTTTACTGATTCGCAAGGGCAAGGCGTATGTATGCGATTTGTCGGCGGAGGAAATAAGAGAATACCGCGGAACGCTTACTGAGCCTGGCAAGAACAGTCCTTACCGCGACAGAAGCGTTGAGGAAAACCTTGATCTTTTCGAGCGTATGAGGGCGGGTGAGTTCTCGGATGGAGAGAAGGTACTGCGGGCTAAGATAGATATGGCCTCGCCTAATATCAATATGAGAGATCCGATACTTTACCGTGTGGCGCGGGTAAGCCATCATCGCGCCGGTGATAAATGGCGCGTTTATCCGATGTATGATTTCGCGCATCCGCTGGAGGACGCGTTCGAAGGAATCACGCACTCGATCTGCACGCTGGAATTTGAGGATCATCGGCCCTTGTATGATTGGGTCACCCATGAGTGTGAGTTTCCAAATCCTCCCAGACAGATTGAGTTCGCCAAGTTGTACTTAACGAATGTCGTAACCGGTAAACGTTATATTAAGAAGCTTGTGGAGGACGGAGTCGTGGATGGCTGGGACGATCCCAGGCTGGTATCAATCGCGGCGCTTAGAAGGCGCGGGTTCACACCGGAATCGATTCGAATGTTCGTGGAGCTCTGCGGCGTGTCCAAGAGCAACAGTTCCGTAGATTACGCGATGCTGGAGTATTGTATCCGCGAGGATTTGAAACTTAAGAAGCCGCGCGTGATGGCGGTGCTTGATCCAATTAAGCTGATTATTGAGAACTATCCCGAAGGGCAGACAGAAGAACTTGAGGTCGACAATAATCAGGAGAATCCGGAGCTTGGCGTGAGAACCGTGCCATTTGGACGGGAGCTTTACATCGAACGCGATGATTTCATGGAAGAGCCGCCGAGGAAATATTATCGCCTCTATCCCGGCAACGAGGTTCGTCTGATGCACGCGTATTTCGTGAAGTGTGTCGGCTTTGAGAAAGACGCGGACGGCCGTGTCACGACAGTCCGCTGTACATATGATCCCGAGACGAAGTGCGGAACCGGTTTTGCCGGCCGCAAGGTGAAGGGGACGATACACTGGGTCTCGGCGGATACCGCTTTGGACGCGACGGTTCGCCTTTTCGAGAATCTGGTGGATGAGGAGAAGGGCGTTTATAATGAGGAAGACGGCAGCATGAACCTGAACCCGAACTCCATTACGGTTCTGGAGCATTGCAAGCTGGAACCATCGCTGGCAACCGCGAAACCGCTTGACAGTTTCCAATTCGTGCGTCAGGGTTATTATAATGTAGACACACGCGAGTCCAGGGAGAACGCGCCGGTGTTCAACCGGATCGTTTCACTGAAGAGTTCCTTTAAGCTGCCGAAGAAAGACGCGTAGTCAGGTTATGAACGAGCTTACGATTGAGCTGCGGCAGGATTCGGATACGCCGCTTTATGAACAGATTTATACATTTATTAAAAATGATATACGTTCCGGAAGACTGGCGACAAGAGACAAGCTTCCGTCCACCAGGGCGCTGGCGAAGTGTCTTGAAGTCAGTCGGAATACCGTGGAGCTGGCCTATGACCAGCTTATTTCGGAAGGTTATATAGAGTCAGTGCCTTATCATGGGCACTATGTTTGTCAGATTGACGGAGTCTATCAGCTCACCAGGAAAAGCGCGCCCAGGAAATACACAGGCGCGGAGTCCGGACGGCGGTATCTCTATGATTTCACGCCGAATGGTACGGACGCGGCAAGCTTTCCATACACGATCTGGCGAAAACTTACCAAAGAAGCGCTCGCGGATGAAACGGCAGAGCTTTACCGGCTGGGGCCTCCACAGGGAGAGCTCCAGCTTCGGGAAAGTATCTGTCAATATTTATATCAGGCAAGAGGCGTGAGAGCGAGAGCGTCTAATATGGTAATCGGCGCGGGCAATGATTATCTGCTGATGGTCATCGCGACGCTGCTTCGCGAGTATGAGAGCGAGACTCCGCGGGTAGCTATGGAAACACCGACTTACACAAGAGCTTACCGCATGTTCCGGGCGCTTGGCTGTGATATTCGTCTGGTCGGAATGGACGTCTGCGGCACGAGGCTGGACTCCCTTAATGACTCGGGAGCGGAAATCGCGTATATTATGCCATCGAGGCAATACCCGCTTGGCACGGTCATGCCAATCAGCCGTCGGGTAGAGCTTCTGAAGTGGGCTGCCGCCGCGCCGGGTCGATACTTGATTGAGGACGATTATGACAGTGAGTTTCGTTACCGGGGGAAACCGATACCCGCGCTGCAAGGGGCGGATACTTCAGACAAAGTGATTTATCTGGGAACCTTCTCAAAATCGATATCACCGTCGATCCGGGTAAGCTATATGGTTCTCCCGGACAGTCTGCTCGACACGTACCGCTCGGGAATCGGGAGGGCCGCGTCGACCGTGCCGAAGATCGATCAGCGCGTACTGACCGCTTTTTTAAGCCAGGGCTATTATGAGAGACATTTGAATAAAACAAGAGCGCTTTATAAGAGCCGGCACGATCATCTGATCAGCGCGGTGAAGAAAACGTTCGGAGACCGCGTCGTTATTTCGGGGGATGGCGCCGGCACGCATATTCTGATTCATTTGGGAAGACGTATTCGCGAAGAGGAAGCGATTCTTCTCGCCGCGAAGGAAGGCGTCAAGGTCTACGGCCTGTCGGAGTACCGCGTAGAACCGGCCGTTGAGGAAACAGAAGCGGTGATTCTGATGGGGTACGTGAATATCTCCGCGGAACGGATGAGTGACGCTGTTGACAGGCTTAAGAAAGCCTGGGGAGACAAGCTGGAACTCTAAGATAAAACGCGCTGTTTCATGAGGGCGCTGAAAAGCCACGCGGCGTCATAAGACGGGCGTGGCTTTCTGGATAAATTGTTAAGTTTTAGTTCTCTGATTTCTCAGATTTCTCTTCTTCGCCGGGTGTGGCTTCTTCCGCGGCTTTCACAGGATCCGTTTCTTCGCTGTCCGAAGTGGTTTCACCCGCGGAAGTTTCCGCGTTGTCAGTTTCGGCGCTGTCAGTTTCCGCCTTGTCAGTTTCGGCGTTTTCTGCCTTGTGATCCGATGATTTAGGCTGGATGGAAACATATTCTCTTGAATTGAAGGAAGTGTCCTCATCATCGTCTGAGGCCTGATTCTGGCAGCCGTGGCCGCATTCGCCATCCTCATCACAGCATGAGCAGAAACCGGCCTTTCTTAAGTAAAGCAGGGCGCCACCGACGGCGGCTCCGATACCGGTGAGTATAAGGATTGTTTTCGCTAATTTCTTCATAAGTAAGTATAGCTCCTTCCTGATGATGATTTAATAGCTATTGAATCTATTGTAATACGAACTTTATTAAAAATAAAGAAGATATTATGAAAAGAAGATGAAATAATCATAAATTATGTTAAAATATAAGCGAAGTCGAGAGGGAGAATTATGGAAGAAGAATTAAGCGGCAGCAAGAAAACGAGAGGCGTTACCAGAATTATTTTCAGCAGAACTACAGTCATGTTCCTGCTTCTGGCTTTGCAAGGCTATATTCTCGCGAATATTTTTATGCGCATGCGCGAGTTCCTGGTACCGATTTACGGAAGCTTCACGCTTTTCGGGCTTGTGGTCGTTGTGTATATTATAAACAGCAGAGGAAATACGGAAATTAAAATGGCGTGGATTCTGCCGATTCTGGTTATACCGGTATTCGGAACGCTATTTTACCTGTATTTGCGGCTTGGCTTTGGAACCAGGACACTGAATAAGCGTCTGGGTCAGACACATCTGGAACTTCAGCCATACACGCGTCAGGATCCGAAGACACAGGATGAGCTGAAGAAACTGAATCCATCGGTCGCGGGGCTTACATATTATCTGTCACATTCCATGGGGTATCCCGTCAGCTCGAATACCGATGTCCGGTATCTGGCGTCGGGCGAGGAGAATTTAGCCGCGCTTCTTACGGAACTTGAGAAGGCGGAGAAGTTTATTTTTATGGAGTATTTTCTGATCGCCGAAGGCGTGATGTGGAATAAAATCCTGGATGTTTTGGAACGCAAGGCGAAGCAGGGCGTTGACGTAAGAGTTATGTACGATGGAATCTGCGTGATTTCGCTGCTTCCGTACCGTTACCCGGATTATCTGCGTTCTTTGGGCATTCAGACGCGGGTATTCAGTCCGCTGAAGCCGGTATTTGAGACGTATCAGAATTACCGCGATCATCGCAAAATTTGCGTGATAGACGGTGTGACCGGCTTTACGGGAGGAATCAATATCGGCGATGAGTACATCAACGCCAAGGAACGATTCGGGCATTGGAAAGACACGGCGATCATGCTTAAGGGTGACGCGACGCGGAATCTGACGCTTATGTTCCTGGAAAACTGGCACGCCGCGATGGGCACTTCGGAGGATTACGGCGCTTTTCTCAAGCCGGCCGTTTCTTATAAGGCGACTGACAAAGGCTATGTGGCGCCGTATGGGGACAGCCCGTTTGACCACGAGAATGTGGGAGAGCAGGTATATGTGCATATCCTGGAACGGGCGAAGAACTACGTTCATATTATGACGCCTTATCTGATCCTGGATGAAACAATGCTTAATCATCTTACCTTCGCGGCGAAGCGCGGCGTGGAAGTGATTATCATCATGCCGGGGATACCGGATAAAAGATACGCTTATGAGCTCGCGAAGACCTATTACGAGGAGCTGCTGGAGGCGAATGTTCAGATTTATACCTACACGCCCGGTTTTGTCCACGCGAAAATGTTCGTAAGCGATGATACTTCGGCGGTTGTCGGGACGATTAACTGTGATTTTCGAAGCTTGTATCTCCATTTTGAGTGCGCGGCGTTTATGTATAACAGTCTCGCGGTGGCGGATGTTGAGCGGGATTTTCAGAAAACACTCAGGGAATGCGTAAAAGTTACCCGGACCGATCTCGCGAAAAGAAGCGCTTTTTCAAGGATTTTCGGCTGCCTTCTGAGGATCTTCGCGCCGCTTCTCTAAAAATCCAAACAAACATTTTACTTGATGTTGAATGTATAGTATAATAGCAAAGGCGGTGTTTTGGCCGCGTCAGTTAAGAAGTGGAGGGAAAGCATATGGTAACAGCAATAGTAGGCGCCAATTGGGGCGATGAGGGCAAAGGCAAAATCACGGATATGTTGGGCGAGCAGTCTGATATCATTATCCGCTATCAAGGAGGAGCCAACGCGGGACACACGATCGTGAACGATTATGGCAAGTTCGCGCTTCACACGCTTCCGTCAGGCGTTTTTTACAGTCATACGACGAATATCATCGGGAATGGCGTAGCGCTTAATGTTCCTCTTTTTATTAAAGAAATTGACTCGATCGTGAGCCGCGGTGTTCCGAAACCGAAGATTCTGGTGTCGAACCGCGCGCAGGTCGTGATGTCTTACCATATGCTGTTCGACGCGTATGAGGAAGAGCGTCTTGGCAAGAGATCCTTCGGGTCTACCAAGTCCGGCATCGCGCCGTTCTATTCAGATAAATACGCTAAGATCGGTTATCAGGTGAGTGAGCTGTTCGACGAGGAGCTGCTTGAGGAGAAGGTTGTCCGGACATGTGACCAGAAAAATGTTCTGCTGGAGCATTTATATCACAAACCGCTTCTGACTCCGGACGGGCTTCTTAAAGAGCTTCATGAGTACCGCGACGCGATCAAGCCATATGTTTGTGATGTGTCTCTGTATCTGTATGAGGCGCTGAAGGAAGGTAAGAACATCCTTCTGGAGGGACAGCTGGGATCACTTAAGGATCCGGACCATGGCATTTACCCGATGGTTACGTCATCCTCAACGCTCGCTGGTTATGGGGCGGTTGGAGCGGGAATCCCGCCGTATGAGATCAAACGGATCATTACGGTTTGCAAAGCGTACTCAAGCGCGGTCGGCGCGGGCGCTTTTGTCAGCGAGATTTTTGACGATGAGGCGAATGAGCTTCGCGTTCGCGGCGGAGACGGCGGTGAGTTTGGCGCCACAACAGGACGTCCGAGACGTATGGGGTGGTTCGACTGTGTCGCTTCCAAATATGGATGCCGGGTACAGGGCGCTACGGATGTCGCGTTCACCGTGCTGGATGTTCTGGGATATCTGGATGAAATCCCGGTATGCGTCGGGTATGAGATTGATGGCAAGGTCACGAAGGACTTCCCTGTTACCTCACTCCTTGAGAAGGCGAGTCCGGTTTACGAGAAGCTTCCGGGCTGGAAGTGTGATATTCGCGGAATCCGCGAGTATGATAAGCTTCCGGAGAACTGCAGGAAGTATATAGAATTTATTGAGAAACAGATCGGGTATCCGATCACGATGGTTTCAAACGGACCCGGCAGAGATGATATTATTTACAGGAAATAGACAGAGCCGGTTTCCGCCAAGAAAGAGGTGAGAACATGGATATCGCTTTAATTGTCATCTTTTGTGTCCTCAACGCGAAGAACGCGAGGGCAAGAGGACGCAGGCCCGGCGCGTTTATCGGGGCGACCATAGGGTTATGTATTGTGTTTATGACGATTTTTGTCATGATCGCTATTTATGTTAAGGGTCTGACCTTAAATGACGCCGCGAATATTGAGTCGCTCAGCGAGCTTTTGCCGATCGCGATTGGTGAGTATTGCGGAATTGGCCTTGGCGGGCTTGTGTCCTTCTTTATCGCGAATAATTGCAAACCCGGTAATTACTTTCCGGACAGAAACGGGTATCCGGGATGGAATTATCCGGGGCAGAATAATTCGAACCAGAATAACCCGGGTCAGAACTATCCGGGTCAGAATTACCCGGGGCAGAACTACCCGGGCCAGAATCCGCAAGGGCCAGGATACCCGGGCCAGAATTATCCGGGCCAGGGCGCGCCGGGCCAGAATTATCCAGGTCAGAACACTTCCGGACAGAGCTATCCCGGCGTGAACGCCTGGAGCTATGGGGATCAGAACGGTCAGCCGGTCAATAATCCCTGGCAAACCCCCAATCAGGGAAATCCGTGGCAGGCGCCGCCGAACAGAATGGCGAACGGCCAGATCATTCAGGACGGGGAGGTATATGACGCCGCGGATCCGAACGTGCTGAAGGAGCCGTGCTCAATCTGCATTATACGCGAGAAATCCTCGGAAGGCGCGGACGGGCTTTTTACGTTCTCACTTAACGGACATCCTGTATGCCGGCTTATGAACGGCGCGTACACGAAGTTAATTACGTATTTGTCGCGTAACACGATCACGGCGAGAGACGCCACGGGAATGAGCCTGCGTTATCCGGTCACTTTTCAGGCCGCGTCTGGTGGATATGTCGAAATCCATGTTAAGGGAACCACTTTTCTGCGTGACAAGACGATTGGAAAACGGCCCGCGGATGAAACGGATTCGGACGTGAATACAGAAACAAAAACAGAGATTTGAACAGATTGGTTAAAGAGCGGTCAGCGTTACGCGAACCGCTCTTTTTTGTTTTCCAAGATGCACAAAAAATAGTAAGAATACCAAATTTATTTTGTACAAAACTGTTGCCATTTAAGGGTTGAGGTGGTACACTATTCTTATAAATATACAGTATGGGACTTAATGTCAGAGAAGGTTGAACTGTATAACGAGGATAACACAGGAGGGTAAGAAAATGTTGATAATCGGTAACGGCAGATTGATCACAAGAGACGAGAGCGCCCCGCTTTATGATGATGGAGCGGTCGCTATGGATGGCAGTACCATTGTAAGTGTCGGAACTACGCGGGAAGTGAAGGAATCCTACCCGAACGCGGAATTTATTGACGCTAAGGGAGGCCTGATCATGCCTGCCTTTATCAATACGCATGAGCATATTTACAGCGCTTTCGCGAGAGGCATCAATGTCAAGGGCTATGAAGCTTCCGGCTTTCTCCAGATTCTGGACGGTATGTGGTGGACAATCGACCGCAACCTCACGCTGGAGCAGACGAAACTGAGCGCGATGGCGACTTATCTCGACTCTATTAAGAACGGCGTGACGACAGTTTTTGATCATCACGCGAGTTTTGGTCATATCACAGGCAGCCTTTTCGCGATTGAGGAGGCGGCGAAGGAGCTTGGTGTTCGTACATGTCTTTGCTATGAAGTGTCTGACCGCGATGGAATGGACAAGTCCCGGGAAGCTGTAATGGAGAACGCGAGCTTTATCAAACACGCTCTGGCGGATGACAGTGACATGATCGCCGGTATGATGGGCATGCACGCTCAGTTTACGATTTCGGACGAGACAATGGCGCTGTGCGCGGCGAACAAGCCGGACGAGGTGGGCTACCATATTCATGTGGCGGAAGGCATTGAGGATCTTCACCACTGCCTGGAGCATTACGGCAAGCGTATTGTGGACAGATTGATGGATAATAATATTCTCGGAGAGAAGACACTTCTGGGCCATTGCATTTACGTGAATGACCATGAGATGGATCTGATCCGTGATACCAACACGATGGTGGTTCATAATCCGGAGTCCAATATGGGCAACGCGTGCGGATGCCCGCCTACCATGCGTATTATGAAGAAGGGAATCCTGACCGGTCTCGGAACAGACGGATATACGCATGACATGATGGAATCCTACAAGGTAGCCAAGCTTTTGCATGAGCATAATCTCTGTGACGCGAGAGCGGCGTGGGGCGAGACGGCTCAGATGCTTTTTGAGAATAACGCGAAGATCGCGAACCGGTACTTTAAGAAACAGCTTGGCGTTCTGAAGAAGGGCGCGGCAGCGGACGTCATCGTAGTTGATTACAATCCGCTGACACCGATGACGCCGGATAATATCAACGGGCATCTTCTGTTCGGGGTAAGCGGCCATGACGTTGTTACGACTGTATGCGCCGGAAAGACTCTTATGAAAGACCGTAAATTGACGAATGTAGACGAGGACAAGGTTATGGCGGATTGCAGGCAGGCGGCGACTGAGCTTTGGACCGCTATTAACAGCAGATAGGAGGAACAATTTAATCATGAGTGATAAGATGACATGCATGCCGTTTGAGCAGCTGATGACTTGGGTACTTGATGAGGAGAAGTCCCGCGGAACCGTATTCGGTCTTCACAGGGCATATAAGGCGGATCCCGCTAAGGGACAGACGATTTTCGGAAGGAAGCTGGAGACACCAATCGGCCCGGCGGCCGGCCCGCACAGCCAGTTGGCGCAGAACATTATCGCGTCTTATTACGCAGGGTGCCGTTTCTTCGAGCTTAAGACAGTTCAGATCATGGATGGAGCGGAGCTTTCCGCTTGCGTGAATAAACCCTGTATCAAAGCGGATGACGAGTGCTATAACTGCGAGTGGTCCACAGAGCTGTATGTTACGGAAGCGTTGGACGAGTATATTAAGGCATGGGTTATCCTGAACATTATGGCAAAGGAATACGGTCTTGGCGGATCAGACGGCTTCCAGTTCAATATCAGTGTCGGCTATGACCTTCAGGGTATAAAATCCCCTAAGATCGATAATTTTATCGAGAGCATGAAGGAAGCGAAGAACTCCGAATACTTTAAGAAAGCGATTGATGGAGCGCTTTCCATGGTGGATCAGTTCCATAACGTGACCGCGGAGGATATCAAGGCTATTCCCTCTAATATCTGTAATTCCGCTACTATTTCCACGCTGCATGGCTGCCCGCCCCAGGAGATCGAGAGCATCGCGGATTACCTGCTCAACGAGAAACACATGAATACTTTCATTAAATGCAATCCTACGCTTCTTGGTTATGATTTCGCCAGGAAGACAATGGACGAGATGGGTTATGATTACGTCGTGTTCGGTGATTTCCATTTCCGTGACGATCTTCAGTACGCGGACGCGGTTCCGATGCTGACGCGCCTCATGAAGCTTTCCGGAGATCTCGGTCTGGAGTTCGGCGTGAAGCTTACGAATACCTTCCCGGTAGACGTGAAGGCGAATGAGCTGCCGAGCGAAGAGATGTATATGTCCGGTAAATCTCTTTACGCTTTGACAATTTCTCTCGCGGCGAAGCTTTCAAAGGAATTCGACGGCAAGCTTCGGATCGCTTATTCCGGCGGAGCGGATTATTTTAACATTGACAAGATCGTGGACGCGGGAATCTGGCCTGTCACAATGGCTACGACACTTCTGAAGCCGGGCGGCTATCAGAGATGCAAGCAGATCGCGGAGCTCCTTGAGAACGGTTCCTACAGAAAATTTGAAGGCGTTGACGTAGCGAAAGTTGAGAAACTCGCGGAAGAAGCGAAGTCAGACAAGCATCATTTGAAATGCGCGAAGGAGCTTCCTTCCCGCAAGACACAGACAGAAGTGCCTCTTCTGGACTGCTTTATCGCTCCTTGCGAGGAGGGCTGCCCGATTCATCAGGACATCACGAATTATGTGGAGCTTACCGGTAAGGGCGAGTACGCGAAGGCGCTGCGCGTGATTCTTGAGAAGAATCCGCTTCCGTTCCTGACCGGAACAATCTGCGCGCATAATTGTATGACCAAGTGTACCAGGAACTTCTATGAAGAGCCTGTTAATATCAGAGGAACGAAGCTGATCGCGGCGGAGAACGCTTATGATGAGGTCGCGGCGGAGTATAAGCCGGCGGCTAAGAAGGATGGCCGTAAGGTGGCGGTTGTTGGCGGAGGCCCGGCTGGTATTTCGGCGGCGCATTTCCTGCTTCGCGCGGGCGTAGACGTTTCCGTTTTCGAGAAGAGCGAGAACCTCGGTGGAGTGCCGCGTGACGTTATTCCGAGCTTTAGAATCAGCGCGGAAGCGATCGCGAAGGACGTCGCTTTAATTGAGCGTATGGGCGCGGATATCCATACCGGTACTGAAGTCAAGACGGTAGACGATTTATTCGCTCAGGGCTTTGATTCCGTAATTCTGGCTATGGGAGCGAGCGAGCCGGGAACACTTAAGCTGGAGACAGGCGAGACGCGTAACGCGCTTGATTTCCTGAGCGAGTTCAAAGCGACCGATGGCAAGGTAAACCTTGGCGAGAACGTTGTCGTGATCGGCGGCGGCAATACCGCGATGGACACGGCAAGGGCCGCGAAACGTAACGCGGGCGTTAAGGAAGTTTCTCTTGTTTACAGAAGAACGAAACGATACATGCCGGCGGATGAGGAAGAACTTCAGATGGCGATGGAAGACGGCGTGAAATTCCGCGACCTGCTTGCGCCTGTGAAGATTGAGAATGGCGGTCTTGTTTGCCGCAAGATGGCGCTGCTTGAGGAGCGCGACGAGTCCGGACGCTGCCGCGTAAGCGAGACGCGTGAGACTGTAATGGTTCCGGCAAACACAGTTATTGTGGCGGTTGGAGAGAAGGTTCCCTCGAATTTCTATAAAGCGAATGGTCTTGAAGTAAATGAGCGCGGCAAAGCGATCGTTGACAGCAAGACACTTATGAGCAGCAGACGCGCGATCTACGTGATCGGCGACGGCCTTGGCGGCCCGGCTACAGCGGTAGAAGGCATTCGCGACGCGCGCGCGGCGGCGGAAGCGATTCTTGGCGAAGAAATCTGCCGGGACGAGGAAGTAAGTAAAGACACGGAGTCCTGTTACGCGAAGAAGGGTATTCTCGTTGAGTCGAAGACGGTTTCTTCTGAGAGCGAGAGATGCCTGAAGTGCAACACAGTATGCGAGAACTGTGTGGACGTATGCCCGAACCGCGCGAATATTTCGATTACGGTACCCGGCATGGAGAAGACACAGATCATACATGTGGATTATATGTGCAACGAGTGCGGCAACTGCAAGAGCTTCTGTCCTTACGCGTCAGCGCCGTATAAGGATAAATTCACTCTTTTCGCGAACGAGGCGGATATGGACGACAGTAAGAACGATGGCTTTACGGTACTGGATCTCGAAGCGCGTAAATGCAAAGTACGTCTTGGCGGCGTTGAGTCCGAGTGCGTGACGGATGATGATAAATCAACCGTGTTCCTGGGAATTCGTCAGCTTATGGGAGCGGTTTGCGACAATTACCGCCACCTTCTTTTCATGGTCGCTAAATAGGCGAGACAGAACGAGTAAGATGAGTTATAATAAACTGAATAGCGAGATATCGAAGTCTTTTTAAACAGGACAAAATTTCGCGTGACAGCGGGCGCGGTATGGCGCCTGGCTGTCACGAATTAAGATGACACTAGAGGAGACGGGAATCATATGGAGCCAATTATTGCGCGCGGTGGCGGAGATGTAGCGACAGGTAGCATTTATAAACTGTGCAAAGCGGGTTATCCTGTAATCATTCTGGAGGTGCCGAGGCCTTCCGCGATAAGGCGGAACGTGGCTTTCTGCCAGGCGGTTTACGATGGTTTTATGACCGTGGAGGATATGACATGCGAGCTACGCGGATCTTTCCGCGAAGCGTACAGGGACGCTATAGCGAATATTGGCAGACCATATATGATTGTAGATCCTACTGGAGAGTGTCTTAAGGAGTATTACCCATGGCTTTTGGTGGATGGCATACTCGCGAAGAAGAACATGGGAACGAACCGGGATATGGCCGCGATTACGATAGGCCTTGGGCCGGGGTTTACAGCCGGGGAAGACGTGGACTATGTCATTGAGACCCAAAGAGGCCATACGCTTGGCCGGATTATTACGCATGGGCCCGCGATGGCAAATACGGGCATACCGGGAATTATCGCCGGTTATGGGCGGGAACGCGTGATTCACTCGCCGGCGGACGGAATTATCCGGGGTGTCCATAAGATCGCCGATATTGTTGAGCGCGGCGAGACGATTGCTGTTATCCGGGGGGAAGATGGTGACGTTGAGGTGCCCGCCTCATTGGACGGAATTCTGCGAGGACTGATCGTGGATGGCTATAAGGTCAATAAGGGACTTAAGATCGCGGATATAGATCCCAGAGAAGCGGAGCTCTCGAATTGCTTTACGATATCGGATAAGGCGAGATGTATCGGAGGAAGTGTTCTGGAGATCGCTGTGGCCGTGGAACATGGCGTGTTAAAAAAACAAAAATATTTTTGAAAATTTATGTTTTTTTATTAACAATTAACAAGCGTGGTTGAGAAAATTTGGTAATAACGCTCAAAAATCCGGTTTGTAATTGTTTCAGAAATCAAAAAAATTTATTGACAATTGGCTAATAAAAAAGTATATTTAAATTGGTAGGATGTTAAATAATTAATCGGTAACATCTTAATACAATTTCATACAAATCGGGTGAAGAATTCGGGAGAGATCGCCTTCAATGGCGGCGCCGAAGGGGAAAAAGTGCAAAAGCTCTCAGGCAAAAGGAACCGGATTCTGACGATACTCTGAAGAGCCGCCGGAGATATAGGCGGCACCGACGAAGCAATCCCCTTATGGGAGAATCTTTCAGGTTGACGAGACGGAGGCACAGGCCGGTACATGTGCTTCCGTCTTTTATATTGTCTTTTTTTTGATAAACATGTTCAAAAAATATCTATATGGCATATCGGAAGCTTTCCAATCAGGAAAACCTATTTTTTTCCGGCTATTATCTTTTTTATTTCCAACAATGAAACGTTGCCGAATTAATGTAACATCGGAAAGGAGAAGAAATGGATAAGAAAACAGCACTTTATGATTGCCATGTCGCTTGTGGCGGCAAAATGGTACCGTTCGCGGGGTATATTCTTCCCGTGCAGTATGAGACCGGCGTGATTAAGGAGCATATGGCTGTCAGACAGAAAGCGGGTATGTTCGATGTTTCCCATATGGGTGAGGTACTTTTTGAGGGACCGGACGCGCTGAAGAACCTGAACCACATCCTGACGAATGATTTCACAAACATGGTTGACGGGCAGGTGCGCTACAGCGTAATGTGCTATGACAATGGCGGGTGCGTAGATGACTTGATTGTTTATAAGTATAACGACGAGAAATATTTCGTGGTCGTGAACGCCGCGAACCGAGAGAAGGATGTTAAGTGGATCCAGGAGCATATTTCCGGCGACGTGAAATTTACGGACGTATCGGACGACTACTCGCAGATCGCTTTGCAGGGACCCCTCGCACATGATATTCTCAGCAAGCTTTGCGACGCGGAGAAGCTGCCGGCGAAGTACTATTACTTCAGCCCGGAGGTCGAGGTTGACGGTGTTAAATGTATCGTTTCCCAGACAGGTTATACAGGAGAGAGCGGTTACGAGATTTATATGCCGAATGAGTTCGCGCCGAAGCTTTGGAACGCGCTTCTTGAAACTGGTAAGGAATTCGGTTTGATTCCCTGCGGGCTTGGCGCGAGAGACACTCTTCGTCTGGAGGCGGGTATGCCGCTATACGGTCATGAGATGAATGATTCCATTGACCCGCTTGAAACAGGCTTGAAGTTTGGTGTTAAAATGAAGAAAGAATTCATCGGCCGTGACGCGATTGAGGCGAAGGGCGCTTTTACCAGGAAGCGCGTTGGCCTTAAAGTTACTGGCAGAGGCGTGGCGAGAGAGAACGAGAAAGTTTTTGTCGGTGATAAGGAAATCGGCTGGACGACATCCGGAACCCATTGCCCGTTTCTTGGATACGCGGTGGCGATGGCAATTCTTGACATCGATTACACGGAGATCGGCACACAGGTAGAGGTCGATATCCGCGGCCGAAGAGTGTCGGCTGAGGTCGTGGCGCTTCCGTTCTATAAGAAAGCGAATTAGTAATAAGACTTACGGCAGGACGCGGACAGGCGATAATCCGCGGCCGAAGAGTTACAGACGTTGGGAGAAGAAGGTATTACAATATAAAACTATGACCGCGGTCAGCGAAGCCGCGGTCATCAAAAAAATTCATGAGGAGGCCATTATGAACGTAAAAGAAAATCTGAAGTATTCCAAATCACATGAGTGGGTTGAGGAAATCGACGCGACGACAGTAAAAATTGGACTGTCTGATTTCGCTCAGCATGAGCTGGGTGATCTTGTCTTTGTTAATCTTCCTGAGGTTGGCGACACCGTTACGGCAGGCGAGACTTTCGCTGATGTCGAGAGTGTAAAGGCTGTTTCTGACGTGTTCAGCCCCGTTACAGGAACGGTATCCGCTATCAACGAGGAATTGCTTGACAATCCCGCGGCGATTAATGAGGATCCGTATGGCGCGTGGTTCGTTGAAGTGAAAGAAGTAAGTGATAAAGAGGAGCTCTTGGACAGCGCGGCATACAGCAAACTGTGTGAGGAGGCATAATAATGGGAAACTATATCCCGTCAACAGAGGACGAGAGAGCCGAAATGCTCAAAGCGATCGGCATCTCAAGTACCGATGAGCTTTACTCCGCGGTACCGTCCCAGATGAAGGTTAAGAAGCTTAACATACCGTCCGGTATGGCAGAGCTTACCGTAGATCAGAAAGTACGCGCGATGGCGGCGAAGAACAAAGTGTTCGGTACGATTTTCCGCGGCGCCGGCGCGTATAATCATTATATTCCCTCGATTGTGAAGGAAGTTACAGGCAAGGAAGAATTCCTTACCGCTTACACGCCTTATCAGGCAGAAATCAGCCAGGGTATTCTTCAGAATATTTTTGAGTACCAGACGATGATCTGTGAACTGACAGGCATGGACGTCTCTAACGCTTCCGTTTATGACGGCGCGTCGGCGGCGGCTGAGGGGGTCGCGATGTGCGTGGACAGAAAGCGCAAGAAAGCGCTTGTGTCAGCGGCGTCGAACCCGATGGTAATTCAGACGATTAAGACTTACTGCTTTGGAAGCGGCACTGAAGTTGTTCTTGTTCCCGCGAAGGATGGCAAGACCGACATGGAAGCTCTTTCCGGCATGATTGATCAGAACACGGCGTGCGTATATTTACACCAGCCGAGCTATTTCGGACAGATCGAGGATTGTTCTCAGGCGGCTGAAATCGCTCACAACGCTGGCGCGAAGCTGATCATGGGAGTAAATCCCATAGCGGCTATCGCTCTTAAGTCAGCGAGAGAATGCGGCGCGGATGTAGCGGTCGGCGAAGGCCAGCCTCTTGGAATGCCGCTCTCCTTCGGTGGTCCGTACCTTGGTTTTATGGCAACGACACATGATATGATGCGTAAACTTCCCGGACGTATTGTTGGCGAGACCAAGGATGTTGATGGAAAGCGCGCTTTTGTTCTGACACTTCAGGCAAGAGAACAGCATATCCGCCGCGAGAAAGCTTCTTCCAACATCTGCTCAAATCAGGCCCTTTGCGCGATGACGGCCGCTGTTTACCTGACAACGATGGGAACGGAAGGCATGGAGAAAGTCGCGGAACTTTGCTATTCCAAAGCGCGTTACGCGGCAAAAGAAATCAGCGCTGTAAAAGGCTTCGAGCTGGTTTATACAGGCGATTTCTTTAATGAGTTCGTGACGAAGACTCCTTGTGGCAGCGAGAAACTTCTCGCTAAGCTGGAAGAGAATGATATTTTAGGCGGTTATCCGGTAGAGGGTGGAATACTCTGGTGCGTTACAGAGATGAATTCCAAGGAACAGATTGACAAGCTGACCGCGCTGCTAAAGGAGGTGGCATCATGCAATTAAGTTTCGAAAAAAGCCGCGCTGGCCGCGGATGCTCGATGATGCCGGCTTGTGACGTACCGGTTTCCGAAGTACCTGCTTCTTTGCGAAGAGTGACAGCGGCTCGTTTCCCGCAGATGGCGGAAGTAGATATATCAAGACATTACACGGAGCTTATGAAGCGCACGCATGGCGTGAATGACGGATTCTATCCGCTTGGCTCCTGCACAATGAAATATAACCCGAAACTGAATGACGAGATGGCGGTTCTTCCCGGATTTACGGGAATTCATCCGCTGCAGCCGGAGCATACAGTTCAGGGATGCCTGGAGGTTCTCGCTACACTTGAGAGCTATCTGGATGAGATCACGGGCATGAAGGCGATGACCTTCCAGCCGGCGGCCGGAGCTCATGGGGAGTTCACTGGACTTCTTCTGATTAAAGCTTATCACGAGTCCAGAGGCGACGTGAAGAGAGATAAGATCATTGTTCCGGACACGGCGCATGGCACAAATCCCGCTTCCAGCACAATGGCGGGCTTTAAGGTCATCAGTATTCCCTCTAACGAGGATGGCTGCGTGGATCTTGACAAGCTTCGTTCCGTTGTCGGTGAGGACACGGCCGGATTGATGCTGACGAATCCGAACACAGTCGGTATTTTTGATAAGAATATTCTTGAGATTACGAAGATCGTGCATGAGGCGGGCGGCCTGAATTATTACGATGGAGCGAACCTGAACGCGATCATGGGCATTGTGAGACCCGGTGATATGGGATTTGATGTTATTCATCTGAATCTCCATAAGACCTTCTCCACTCCTCATGGAGGCGGCGGCCCCGGTTCAGGAGCTGTCGGATGTAAAGAGGATCTCGCGAAGTTCCTGCCGCTTTATCAGGCAGTTAAAGACGGAGAAGGATACGCTTTCCGTAACGCGGAGCGGTCGATTGGTTCCGTGAAGGAATTTTACGGAAACTTCGGCATTGTAGTACGCGCGCTTTGCTACTGTATGGTGCTCGGAGCGGAGGGAATCCCCGAAACATCAACAAACGCTGTTCTGAACGCGAATTACCTGAGAGTTCTGCTTCAGGATACTTATAAGATCGCGTTTAATAATATTTGCATGCATGAATTTGTTATAACTATGGAAGACATGAAGAAAGAGATCGGCGTTTCGGCTCTTGATATCGCCAAAGCGCTTCTTGATTACGGAGTGCATCCGCCTACCATCTACTTCCCGCTGCTTGTTGAGGAAGCGATGATGTACGAGCCTACTGAGACAGAATCCAAGGATACGCTGGATCATGTCGCTGAGATTCTGAAAGAGATTTACGCGAAGGCGGAAGCGGATCCCGCTTCCATGCATAATTGTCCATTGACAACACCGGTACGCAGACTTGACGAGGTTGGGGCTGCGCGGAATCCTGTTCTGAAATTCGCGTTTTAAAGACCTGGATTAATTTAACTAAACATTAACAAATATTTTTGGATTATCTGAAGCGGCGCCCTCGCTGGGGGGTGAGGGCGTATCGCTTTGGTAAATCCGGATAACGAGTGTGCTATTATGATCAACGAAATCAAATACTATCTGGCAGAACAGACTATACCATATTACAATCTTGCCACAGAGGAATATCTTTTGAACAATGTCAAAGAGAATGAGTGTATACTTTATCTTTGGCAGAACCGACATACTGTCGTTATCGGCAAGAACCAGAATTGTTGGAAAGAATGCAAAGTCGACAAGCTCGCGGAGGAAGGCGGTTTCCTGGCGAGACGCCTCTCGGGAGGCGGCGCGGTTTTCCATGATTTGGGGAATCTGAATTTCACGTTCCTGATTCACAAGAAGGACTACGACGTAAGCCGTCAGCTTAAGGTCATTACGGAAGCGGCGGCGAAATTCGGCGTTAACGCCGTTCAGACCGGTCGGAATGACATATTGGCGGACGGAAGGAAGTTTTCCGGAAACGCTTTTTATGAGACAGGAGACCGATGCTATCATCATGGCACGATTATGGTCAATGTTGATATGGATTATCTTCCGAGATATTTGAATGTCTCCCTTAAGAAAATGCGTTCGAAGGGTGTTGATTCCGTAAAAGCCCGCGTCGTGAACCTGACGGATTTCAATCCGGATATTACGATTGAGAGCATGATCAAAGCAATGCTTGAGTCATTTGGAGATGTATATGGCTGTAAACCGACGCCTCTGGAGGGCAGTCGGATTAACCAGGCCGCGATCGACAAACTGACAGAGAAATACGCCTCGGATGAATGGCGTTTAGGGAAATCAATTGATTTTACCTGTGAAATGGATGAGAGGTATGAGTGGGGCTCCGTTACACTTCAGTTTGTAGTCTCCGAAGGGAAGGTAAGTCAGTGCGAGGTTTATTCCGACGCTATGGACGCGGAGTTTATACCGGTAATCAGACAATGCCTTGAAGGAAGTGAATTTAAATCGGACGCGATGCGGGAGAGATTACTCAAGCTGGCTCCATCTGACGCGCTTCGTAGGGAGATGACCACGGATATCTCAAATTTAATCCGCGAGAGCATGTAAAAGCTCTGTTTCAACAAAGACCGGAAAAGGAGACTTTTTAAAATGGAAAAATATGACTTAATAGTGATCGGCACCGGACCGGGTGGTTATGTAGCCGCTATCAGAGCGGCACAGCTCGGCAAAAGAGTCGCGGTGATCGAGGACAGGGATGTTGGAGGTACCTGCCTCAACCGCGGATGTATTCCGACGAAGACCTTGGTACACACGGCGGAAGTTCTTGAAGAACTGAAGACATGTGATAAAATAGGAATTGACATAGATAACGTTACCTGCGATTTCGCCCGTATGCATGAGCGTAAAGGCGAGGTAGTCGCGCAATTAAGAGGTGGCGTGGAAAATCTTTTTAAGGCAAATAAGATCGACCTCATACGGGGCAAGGGATTTATAGCGGATTCGCGTACGGTAACCGTTGGGGAAGAGAGATATGAGGCGGATCATATATTGATCGCGACCGGCTCAAGACCACTTCTTCCGCCGATTCCGGGACTTGATCTGGAAGGTGTTGTCACAAGCGATGATATGCTCGAGGGAAGCGGTGTCGATTGTGATAATCTGGTGATTATAGGCGGCGGCGTAATTGGCGTGGAATTCGCGTCGGTGTATCACGCGCTTGGTCGTAAAGTAACAATCATAGAGGCGATGGAGCGGATTCTTCCGACTCTCGATAAAGAAATCTCACAGAACATGTCGATGCTTCTTAAACGCCGCGGCGTACAGGTTTTCACAGGCGCGCGCGTATCGAAGGTCGAAAAGGGCGAGGATGGTTTAATCGTCCGCTTTACGGCGAAGGACAAAGAGCAAAGCGTTGACGCGGAGCGTGTCCTTGTCTCCATCGGCCGCAGGGCCAACACGGAAGGACTTTTGGCCGAAGGCATGGATCTTGGACTCGAGAGAGGCCTGATTCCGGTAGACACCGCTTACAAAACTTGTATAGACGGTATTTACGCGATCGGTGATGTTATAAAAGGTGGTATTCAGCTTGCTCACGCGGCTTCCGCTGAGGGCGTTAACGCTGTTTGCGGAATGTTCGGCGAGAAATCGAATAAGAATCTCGATTATGTGCCGTCCTGTATTTACACAAGCCCGGAAATCGCGTCTGTCGGCATTACGGCGGACATGGCGAAAGCTCAGGATATACCGGTTATTACCGGAAAGGCTATAATGACGGCGAATGGCAAGACAATCATCGCCATGGGAGACAGAGGTTTTATCAAACTGATCTTCCACGCGGAGACCAAAGAGTTGCTTGGAGCGCAGCTTATGTGCGAAAGAGCGACAGACATGCTTGGCAGTATGACAGAGGCTGTATGCAATCATTTAACGCTTGATCAAATGTCAGCGGTGATCTGGCCGCATCCGACTTTCAGTGAAGCGATCGGAGAAGCGCTTGAGGATCTGGAAGGCGGAGCGATTCACGCGGCGCCAAGACGTAAATGATACGCCGGTAGTTTTTACTCATGATATTCAAACATATTGTTTGATATATAGAAGAAGGTAAATCATCTAACAGGAGGAAAAGAAATGGAAATCAGAAGTGATTTGGACATCGCGTCCGAAGCGGAGCAAACAACAATGAAACCGATTGGCGAAATCGCGGCGAAAGTCGGTATTCCCGAGGAGTGCCTCGAGCATTACGGACGTTACAAAGCGAAAATCGATACAAAGAAATGCTATGACATTGTTGGCGACAGACCGGACGCGAAGGTTATTCTCGTAACGGCAATCAACCCGACTCCGGCCGGAGAGGGTAAAACAACAACGACAATCGGTCTTGCTGACGCGCTGAACAGACTGGGACGCAAAACATTCGTAGCGCTCCGCGAGCCGTCACTCGGCCCTGTATTCGGAGTAAAGGGCGGAGCTACCGGCGGTGGTTTCGCGCAGGTTATCCCGATGGCTGACATCAACCTGCATTTCACAGGTGACTTCCACGCGATTGGCGCGGCGAATAACCTGATCGCGGCTATGCTCGACAATCACATTCATCATGGCAACGCTCTTGGTATCGACGTAAACCGTATCGAGTGGAAACGCGCGGTAGATATGAATGATCGTCAGCTTCGCTCGATTGTGGATGGCCTTGGCCCTAAAGGCAATGGCGTTCCCAGAGAAGATGGCTTCAATATTACGGTTGCTTCCGAGGTTATGGCTGTATTCTGCCTGGCTTCTTCCATCACGGATCTTAAGCAGCGTCTCGCGAAGATCGTTATCGCTTACAATTTTAACAATGAGCCTGTAACAGTCGGCGATATTAAAGCGCAGGGGGCGGCGGCCGCTCTTCTGAAAGACGCTTTCAAACCGAATATGGTACAGACGCTGGAAGGCAATCCTGTATTTATCCACGGCGGCCCGTTCGCGAACATCGCGCATGGCTGCAACAGCGTAGTAGCTACAAAGCTTGGCATGAAACTCGGTGAGTTTCTTGTTACGGAGGCAGGCTTTGGCGCTGATCTTGGAGCTGAGAAGTTTGTTGATATCAAATGCCGCGCGACGGGAATCAAACCCAGCGCCGCTGTGCTTGTCGCGACAGTACGCGCGCTGAAATACAATGGCGGCGTTCCGAAGGCTGAGCTTGGCAAAGAGAACCTTGAGGCTCTTGAGAAAGGTATCCCTAACCTGCTGAAGCACCTTGAGAACATTACGACAGTTTACGGACTGCCTGTTGTTGTAGCGATCAACCGTTTCCCGACCGATACAGAAGCGGAGCTCGCTATGATCAGAGAGAAATGCAAGGAACTTGGCGCGAATGTCGCTCTTTCCGAAGTTTGGGCAAAAGGTGGCGAAGGCGGCGAGGAGCTTGCCAAAGAAGTACTTAGCCTTGTTGAAAAACCAAGCACAATGACGTATACTTATGAATTAGATCTTCCAATCGCGGATAAAGTTCGTACGATCGCGAAACGCGTATACGGAGCGGATGACGTTGTATTCTCCGCGAAGGCGCTTAAGAAGATTAAACAGTTTGAGGATTGGGGATATGGCAACCTGCCGATCTGCGTAGCGAAGACACAGTATTCCCTGACAGATGATCAGAAGAAGCTTGGCAGACCACAGGGCTTTAAGATTAGCGTACAAAACATGACCGCTTCCATCGGCGCCGGATTCCTGGTAGCTTACACAGGCGATATCATGACAATGCCCGGACTTCCGAAAGTACCGGCGGCAGAGAACATCGATGTGGATGAGAATGGCGTAATTACAGGATTGTTCTAGAAAGGGGTCCCAGGATGCGTAAAGAATCAAGCATGGGAGATTACCGTGTTCGCGATTTCTTAGAGATCCTCGCTTCAGGAGAACCCGTTCCGGGCGGCGGCGGAGCTTCCGCCGCTGTCGGAGCGATGAGCGTGGCTCTTGGCATGATGGTTGCTAATCTGACGATCGGCCGCAAGAAATACGCGGAAGTGGAAGAAGACGTGAAGAAGCTTCTTGCCAGAGGCCAAGGCCTCATGGAAGAGCTTACCGCTCTTATGGATAAGGACGCGGAAGCGTTTGAGCCGCTATCCAAAGCGTACGGACTTCCTAAGAACACAGAGGAAGAGAAGAAAGCAAGAGAAGCAGTGATGGCAAAGGCGCTGTATGAGGCAAGTGTTGTGCCGATGGAAATCATGAGAAAATCTCTTGAGGTAATGGATATTTTGCAGGAACTGAGCAAGAAGGGCAGTAAGATTGCCATGAGCGATGTAGGCGTAGGCGTTCTTTTTGCCAGATCCGCCGTAGAAGGCGCTTCCCTTAACGTATTTATCAACACGAAGCTGATGAAGGATCGTGAACAGGCGGAGAAGATGAATCAGGAAACCGACGATATGATTACGAAGGGCCGCCGGATCGCGGAAGAAGTTTACAACAGCGTCTTAAATCAGATTAAAGGAGGTGCCTGATCATGGCACAGGTGATAATGGGCGCTGACGTAGCGGCTGTATTACGTGAGGAAATCGCGAAGGATCTTGCTGATCTGAACGGATATGTACCGAGAATCGCGGTTGTCCGCGTTGGCGAGAGAGAAGACGATATCGCGTACGAGAAGGGCGTGATCAGCAGAACCGGGAAACTGGGACTTCGCTGTACAACACACCAGTTCCCGGCGGACATCAGCAACGAGGATTTCCAGCAGGAATTCAAGAAGATCAACGATGACAGCGATGTTGATGGAATCCTTTTATTCCGTCCCCTGCCGAAGCAAATCGATGAGAAAGCGATCGGCCTGATGATTGACGTGAATAAAGACGTGGACTGCATGAGCCCGCTGAATCTCGCCAAGGTGTTTATCGGCGACAAAGACGCTTACGATCCCTGTACGGCGGAAGCGGTCATGCGTACTCTGGATTACGCGGGCATCGAGCTTCGCGGCAAGAGAGTGACAGTAGTCGGCAGAAGCATGGTAGTCGGCAAACCGCTCAGCATGATGCTGCTTGGCAAGAACGCGACTGTTACAATTTGTCACACTAAGACAGCGGATTTCGTCGGAACCTGCAGGAACGCGGAAGTACTGATCGCGGCCGCGGGTCACGCGGGATTGATCCGTAAGGAGCATGTGGCGGATGGAGCGGCTGTTATTGATGTAGCGATTAACGTGGACGAGAATGGAAAGCTTTGCGGAGACGTGGTTTTTGACGAAGTGAGTGAAGTGGCTGGTATTATCACGCCGGTTCCCCGCGGTGTCGGCTCCGTGACAACACTTGTTTTACTGAAACATCTTACGCGTTCAGCAAAAAGAAAATTTAACTTAAGTGAAGACTGATTAGACATTAGAGAAACGCCTGAACGTATTATAAGCTCGGGCGTTTCTTTGTCCTGAAACGAATGAACAATGGAAATCAGCGGATACCGGCCATATCGCGCTGTATTGAAAGGGGTATACAACATGGGAAAACGGTTTCCAAAGCAAGTTGCGTGTGTATATTGCAGCGGCGGAAGCAGAAATATAAATTGCGAGTTTGGATGTATCGGCTGCGGCGCCTGCGTAGAGGCGTGCAGACTGAAAGCGATTAAACTAAATGACTTTGGCGTGGCGGAAGTCGATACAGAGAAATGCGTTAACTGCGGCCTTTGTATGAAAGCATGCCCTAAAGGCATTATACACAGCCGGATTAAAGATAATTACTATGTACCTCTGTGCTCAAACCACTCTATTGGAAAAGAAGCGAGACAACAATGTCAGGTAAGCTGTATAGGCTGCGGCATATGTGTCAGAAACTGTCCATGCGGCGCGATCCAGGTAACGGATAACTGTGCCGCGATTAATGACGATCTATGCCTGACGTGCGGGTTCTGCGCGCTTAATTGTCCCCGTAAGGTTATCAAAGACGTCACAGGCCTGATTCAGGTCAAATAAACACGGAGGGTCGCTTATGTCACATTTTTGGGTAAACAACAAAGAATATAATATTGATGAGAATAAATCGCTTCTGCGATTTTTAAGAGACGATCTCCGGCTTACATCTGTCAAAGACGGATGCGCGGAGGGAGCTTGCGGAACCTGCCACGTAATTGTGGAGGGAAGGGCTGTCAAAGCCTGCGGGCTGAAGCTGTCCTCAATTGAGGATCGCCATGTGCTTACGATTGAGGGCTTTGACGACGAGGAGAAAGAACTTTACGTAAGAGCTTTTGGCGAAGCGGGGGCCGTTCAGTGTGGTTTCTGTATACCCGGCATGGTTATTGCCGGTAAAGCCTTAATTGATAAAAACCCGGATCCGAACAGAGAAGAGATCAAATTCGCGATTCGTAATAACATCTGCCGCTGCACCGGTTACAGGAAGATTATAGACGCGATCGCGCTGGCGGCGAAATACAAGCGTGAGGGCATGCCTCCCGCGGTAGACTATACCTGGCAGATCGGAGAAAGAGTGCCTCGTCTTGATGTGCGCGAGAAGGTTCTCGGTTACGGTCAGTATCCGGATGACGTATATATCGATGGTATGTGCCACGCAAGCGCCGTTCGCTCAAAATATCCCAGAGCGAAAGTGCTTTCCATTGACACTTCGGCCGCAAAAGCGCTTCCGGGTGTTGTTGGGGTATTCACTTCCGAGGATATACCGGGGGACAAGGTCGTCGGTCATATTATGCAGGACTGGGACGTAATGATTCCGGTCGGTGGAATCACGCATTTCCTGGGTGACGTGATTGCGGTAGTCGCGGCGGAAACACTGGACATTGTGGAGAAAGCCAAGAAGCTTGTCAAGGTCGAGTACGAAGAGCTGACGCCGATCACAAGTCCGTATGAGGCAATGGCGGAGGACGCGCCGAAGCTTCATCCCAACGGCAATCTGCTCGCGCATAAGCATGTTTCAAGAGGCGACGCGATTGGCGCGATTAAGAATTCTAAATATGTTCTTTCGCATAAATTCAAAACACCATACACAGAGCATGCTTTTCTGGAGCCGGAATGCGCGGTGGCTGTTCCGGATGACGATGGCGGTGTTCATGTATACACGACAGATCAGGGCGTATACGCGGCTCGTCATGAATGTACCGAGATGCTGGGGATTCCCGCTGAGAAGGTGCGTATCGTCAATAAGCTTGTAGGCGGCGGCTTTGGCGGTAAAGAAGACGTAACGGTTCAACACCTGTCAGCGCTTGTCGCCTTCCTGACGAAACGTGTCTGCAAGTGTAAGCTTACAAGGGCGGAAAGCATTCTGATCCATCCGAAACGGCATCCGATGGACATGGAATTTACGCTTGGCGTAGATGGAAATGGTATTATCCAAGGCGTTAAAGGGACCGTAATATCCGACACAGGCGCTTACGCGTCACTTGGCGGCCCTGTTTTGGAGCGCGCCTGCACGCACGCTTCCGGTCCGTATAACTATCAGAACTTTGAGATCGATGGTTACGCGTATTACACGAATAACCCGCCGGCCGGCGCGTTCAGAGGCTTTGGCGTGACGCAGACCTGTTATTGTATCGAGATGCTGATGACATTGATGGCAGAGAAGGTGGGAATCAGCCCCTGGGAAATCCGCTATCGCAACGCGATTCGTCCCGGGCAGGAGCTGCCGAATGGTCAGATTGTAGATCAGGCGACAGGACTTGCGGAAACACTGGAAGCCTGTAAAGAAGTCTATGAAAGCGCTCCTTACGCTGGAATCGCCTGCGCGATGAAGAACGCTGGTGTAGGTGTGGGACTTCCTGATTATGGCCGCGTGAAGCTTAATATCATCGATGGAAAGGTTCATATTCGTTCCGGCGCTTCCTGCATCGGACAGGGTCTGGGAACGGTCCTAACACAGGTCATGGTGGACCATACAGGGCTTAACAGAGATCAGCTGGCTTATGACGCTTCTAACACGGTCAACGCGCCGGAATCCGGTGACACATCGGGCTCGAGACAGACGACGGTAACCGGCGAGGCGTGCCGAAGGGCCACGGTTCTTCTGAAAGCGGAACTGGACAAGGGCCGGAAGCTTGAAGAGATGGAAGGCGAGGAGTTTTACGGTGAGTATTTCGCAAAAACGGACCCGCTTGGCGCGGATGTGCCGCATCCAGTTTCTCATGTCGCTTATGGGTACGCGACGCAGGTATGTATTCTGAATGAGAGTGGATATGTGGAAAAGATCGTTGCGGCGCACGATGTAGGCAGAGCGATTAATCCGCTTTCTGTGGAAGGCCAGATCGAGGGCGGCGTTGTTATGTCAATGGGCTTCGCTCTTACGGAGCAGTATCCTCTGGATCACTGCAAACCATTGGCGAAGTACGGAACACTAGGGCTTTTCCGGGCCAACCAGGTGCCTGAAGTAGAGAGTATTGTTGTTGAGAAAGAGGGCCTGAAGACGTCTTCCGGAGCGAAAGGAATCGGAGAAATCACATCTATTCCCACAGCGCCGGCAATCGCCGCGGCGTATTACAAACTGGATGGTAAATTCCGGGATGTTCTGCCGCTGAAAGATACGCCATACGAGCGCGCGGAAGCGGCGCCCAGCACGATTGTGCCGCTGAGCGAAGAAAAATAGAAGAGAAACAGAATATAAAGAGTAAGCATAAGAGCCGGCCGGTAATCGAAATTCGATTACCGGCCGGCTCTTACTCAAACTAACACGTACATTTATTTCGCAGGATACAGTTAAGTTATTTGTTACTTCAGATAAATCTTACAGATGAATCATCGTTCCGGTTTGGCCGTTGATGCCATCCTTGGCCTTCTCAAGGAGAGTAATCAGAGCCTGGCGACCCATTTTGGACTCCGCGAAGGATACAGCCGCCTCTACTTTAGGAAGCATTGATCCGGCCGCGAATTGTTTCTCTCTGATGTATTCTTTCGCCTTGCTAGTGGTAAGATCTGATAACCATTCTTCATTAGGCTTGCCAAAGTTTATAGCAACCTTCTCCACAGCGGTCAGGATAATAAGATAATCAGCGCCAAGTTCCTTCGCGAGAAGACAGCTGGCGAAATCTTTATCAATAACCGCGCTGGCGCCATTAAGGTGCCCATCCTGAAGGATTACAGGAATACCGCCGCCTCCACAAGCGATAACTACTTCGCCTGAATCAACAAGAGAGCGGATCGCATCGACTTCCACGATCTCAGCCGGTTTTGGTGAAGCTACGAATCTACGATAGCCTCTGCCGGCGTCTTCCTTCATAAGATGTCCATATTTCTTGGAAATTTCTTCCGCTTCTTCCTTCGATACGAACTTGCCGATCGGCTTGGAAGGATTCTCAAAAGCGGGATCATCCGGATCAACACGAACCTGTGTAACCATAGTGGAAACAGGCTTGTCGTTAATGCCGCGTTTTACAAGCTCCTCACGAATCGCGTTCTGCAGGTCATAGCCGATATAAGCCTGGCTCATCGCCACGCAAACGGAGAGCGGGGTGTTCGGCTGCGCCGGATCCTCGCGGGAAAGCGCCGCCATAGCGTTGTTGATCATGCCTACCTGAGGACCATTGCCATGAACAATTACTACTTCATGGCCTTCCTCAATAAGATCCACAATAGCTTTAGATGTTACTTTAACGGCCAGCATCTGCTCTGGGAGTGTGTTTCCCAGAGCATTGCCGCCAAGCGCTATTACGATTCTTTTATTCTTCTTCATGTTATTAAACCCCCAAATGGTTTATAGCGCCGAGCGTATCTTAAAGATACAGGCGTTTAATTATTCGTACACACGAGCCTTCTTATTAGCTTCGAGCTTTGTAAGGATATCCTGAGGATTCTCAAACTTAGCAAGGAAGATCATAGCCGCGATGATGTAAGGCTTGAAGCTAGCCTGTTTGTACAGGGGATCACGGTAACGATCGAATACGCTTCCGTCAACTTCGCCTTCCTCACAGCTTACACCGGAGATATCAGCGGGCAGGCAGTGAAGATAAAGAGCCTTGCCGTCTTTTGTTGTGGACATAAGCTCTTCGGTACAAGCCCAGTCTTTGTGCAGCGCGTTCTGAGCGAGAAGCTCTTTCTCAAGAGCGTCGATACCGGCTTTGTCACCCTTCGCGTAGAGATCCGTGCGTTTCTCCATTGCCGCGAACGGAGCCCAGCTCTTCGGATACACAATATCAGCGTCTTTGAAAGCCTCAGCCATGCTGTTGACCTTCTTGAAGGAACCGCCTGTTTTAGCCGCGTTCTTCTTGGCGACTTCCTCAACTTCAGGGAAGATGTCATAGCCTTCCGGATGAGCGAGAACCACATCCATGCCGAAACGTGTCATAAGACCGATAACACCCTGGGGAACGGAAAGCGGTTTGCCGTAAGAAGGAGAGTAAGCCCATGTCATAGCAAGTTTCTTGCCTTTCAGGTTCTCAACGCCGCCGAACTGGTGAATGATGTGAAGCATATCAGCCATACACTGTGTCGGATGGTCGATATCGCACTGTAGGTTAACAAGCGTCGGCTTCTGCTCAAGAACGCCATCACGGTTACCTTCTGTTACAGCGTTAACAACGTCGTGCATGTATTTATTGCCTTTACCGATATACATATCATCGCGGATACCGATTACGTCAGCCATGAAAGAAATCATGTTGGCAGTCTCGCGAACAGTCTCGCCGTGAGCGATCTGTGATTTGCCCTCGTCGAGATCCTGAACTTCAAGACCAAGAAGGTTGCAGGCAGAAGCGAAAGAGAAGCGTGTGCGGGTAGAATTGTCGCGGAATAAAGAAATTCCGAGGCCGCTCTCGAATACTTTAGTGGAGATGTTGTTCTCACGCATGTAACGAAGAGCGTCAGCTACTGTGAAGACAGCCTCGATTTCGTCATCTGTTTTCTCCCATGTAAGGAAGAAATCATTGTTATACATTTCTTTGAAGTTCAGCTTGTTGAGCTTGTCGATATAACTCTGTAATTTTGCGTCCATAATTCTTACAATATCCTTTCTCTCTTAAAAAAATTTACGGTAAGGCGTTGCCTATTTGCTTACATAGATGGAAGGAAGTCCGGCGTAAACAGCCGCGCACTGAACAAGGTCAGCCTTCCATGTCTTCTCATTGGGAGCGTGAGCTTCTTCTTCCTTACCCGGGCCAAGGCCGATGCAAGGGATTCCCTCACGGCCCATGATGGAGACACCGTTAGTAGAGAATGTCCATTTGTCGACCTTCGCGCCACCCCAGCATCCGTCAAAGGAAGCGACCATAGACTGCGTGATCTTGTCATCCTCAGGAATAACCCATGTCGGGAAGTAGCACTCTGTTTCATAAACAAGACCTGTGTAAGCCGGTCTGTCATACTTGTACATGCTGACCTTAGCGCCGTACTTCTTGCAGGAAGGAAGAGCGCGAATCTCGTCCAGGCAGCTTTCCCATGTTTCGCCGGCGGTCATACGACGATCAAGTGAGATCGCGCAGGAATCAGCTACAGCGCAGCGGCTCGGTGATGTGTAGAAAATCTGGGAAGTAGTAACAGTACCGCGTCCAAGGAAGTTAGCTTCTTTGTACTCAGGATTGTATTTCTCGTCAAGCATTTTAACAAGACCCTTGATCTCTGTGGAGTCTTTAGCGTCGTTCTCGTTGAGAGCCTCAATATCCTTAAGGATATCAGCCATCTTGTAGATCGCGTTCTCGCCGCGCTCAGGAGCGGAGCCGTGGCAGGAGATACCTGTAACGTCTACGCGGATTTCCATACGTCCTCTATGTCCGCGATAGATCTTGTTGTTTGTAGGCTCTGTGATAACTACGAACTCAGGACGGATTTTATCCTCATTGATGATGTACTGCCAGCAAAGTCCGTCACAATCCTCTTCCTGAACGGTTCCTGTTACAAGGACTGTTACGTCATCCGGAATAAGGTTGAGGTCCTTCATGATCTTAGCGCCGTATACAGCGGATACGATACCGCCGCACTGATCGGAAGTTCCGCGGCCACCGATTTCTGTCTCTGTCTCAAAACCTTCATACGGATCAAATTTCCAGTTCTCAAGGTAGCCGATACCTACAGTATCGATATGAGCGTCATAAGCGATAATACGGCTTCCGGTACCCATATAGCCGAGTACGTTGCCTTCGGGATCGATTTCTACTTTGTCAAAACCAACTTTGCGCATCTCGTTCGCGATAGTTGTGATATGAGCCTTCTCATCGCAGCTCTCGCCTGGGTTCTTGACGATAGCGCGCAGAAAAGCGGTCATATCTTTTTCGTAGTTCTTGGCTGCTTCAGTGATTTTCTTAAAATCCATTGTGTTTACCCCCTGAAAATAAAATTATATGGTTTTATCAAAAGCCAGAAGCGGGAGAGTGTGTTAATTTCTCGCCCCGGGCTGTTTGTCTACTCCGTACAGGCCATCCCATACGACTTCTCGGAACCGGATTGGATCCGTGTTGCCTTCTGTTGAGACAAGAAGGACTTCTGAGCTCGCGTCAAGCTTCAATGCCTTACGCAGATCCCTGTATCTGTCATACATCATAATGGAAGCGAGCAGCCCCATTGTGACAGAGCCGGACTCTCCGGAAACGATAACAGGGTCGCCGGCAAGCGGAACACCATATATACGCGTTCCCTTAGCGCTCATCCAGTCCGGCGTCGCGACAAACGCGTCCGCGTGGTTGCGAAGAATGTCCCAGGAAACAGTATTGGCCTCGCCGCACGCCAGTCCGGCCATGATCGTCTGCAGATCCCCGGTCACGTTGACCAGATCACCGGTTCCCTTCTTCGCTGACTCATAAATACATGCCGCCGCGCCGGCTTCCACAACTACAAACGTAGGCGGATTGTCCGGGTAGCGGTTCGTGAAATAGCCGATTACGGAACCGGCCAGTGAACCAACACCTGCCTGGATAAAAACATGGGTAGGACGATCACAGCCATCCGCAAGCAGCTGACGATCCGCCTCCATAGCGAGAGTACCGTAGCCCTCCATAATCCAGCAGGGGATTTCTTCGTAGCCTTCCCATGCCGTGTCCTGAACCATAACGCCGTTTTCGGTAGCTTCCGCCTCCGAATTGGCGAGACGGACGCACTCATCATAATTCAGGTCCTCGATTGTTACCTCAGCGCCCAGTCTGGCGATATTCGCCTTACGGGTAGGCGTGGTGCCCTTCGGCATGCGGACGACGCATTTCTGTCCGAGCTTATGAGCGGCCCACGCGATTCCCCGGCCATGGTTGCCATCGGTAGCGGTGTAAAAAGTTGCCTGTCCGAATTCCTCTCTCAGCTTGTCCGAAGTAAGATACTCATAGCTGAGCTCGCTTACGTCGCGTCCCGTCTGCTTGGCGATGTACTTGGCGATCGCGAAGGAGCCCCCCAGCACCTTAAACGCGTTCAGGCCAAAGCGGTACGACTCGTCCTTCACATAAATGTTCCTGAGCCCCATGTAACCAGCGAGCTGGGATAACCGTGTGAGCGGCGTGACGGAATACTGCGGGAAACTGCGGTGGAAATTCAGAGCCTTGAGAGTGTTTTCCTGTGACATGATCTTGAGAAAGCGGTCATCAGTAGCGGGAAGGCTGTTGCCTACCCAGTCTGCTTCTTTCATGATCAAAGTTCCTTTCTTGGTAGTTACGCGGAGTATTATTTATTAATATCTACATAACTATATAGTGTGTACTTGGAGATGCCGAAATACTTGGAAACCTTATCTCCTGATTTCGTGATTAGAAACGCGCCGGCGTCGTTAAGAAACTTGATTGCCGTGATTTTGTCCTCCTTGGACATGAAGGGAACAGGAACGCCAACCAGCTCGACCGATTGCTCAATCAACTCATCCAAAAGCTCGTTGACATCGTGGGTAATCCGTTTCGGGCCGTCCGCGGCGCTGTCTTCGTCATCCCTGCATTTGGTCAGCGATTTAATTGTGCTGTCAAAAGCCAGGAGATTTGTGATATCATAGTTAATGGCGAAGATATAACAAGGTGTACCGTCATCGTCCTTGATAAAAACGGTGCTTGACTTCAAGATACGGCCGCTGTCGGTTCGCGTGAGGTACGCGAGATGATCCTGCAGATTGTCCGAGTGATGTTTCATGGCGTCGAGAACAACCCGGGAAGGACTTCCGCCTTCCTTGCGGTCTGTTACGTGTCCGTTCTCAATATAGACGATAGAATTGCTGATGTGTTTTCTGGAGAGATCGTGTACCACAACCTCACAGTCGTTGCCGAACTGCGCGGCGAGGGCCTTGGCGATCTGCTTCAATACCTCAAGTCTAGATCCTGAAATAATGACCACCTCCAAGCGCTACAAAAAATTTATTAGCTAATAATTTGTTTGTGATTTAATAATATCATATAATAGAAAAAAAGCAATAGAAAATAAAAAAATTTTTAGCTTTTCAAAAATATTTTAATGAAAACTCATTGATTTTTTGGTTATATAATGATAGAATAAATTCAGTCGCAAAAATATTTTGGTGATATACAATATTTGATTGGAGGAAGAACGAAGATGATTGATTTAACCAAGAACGAACAGGGACTCGCTCACAATATCCAGAAGGCGAAGGAGAATAACATTATTATCCCGACCCTCGCTCAGATGAAGGATCCGAGCAAGATCCCCGCTCCTATTAAGGAGAAGCTTAAGAATGTAGGACTGTGGGACGTGAACCCGCTTAACCTCTTCCGTATTACATGGAAGAACGAGAAGAAAGAGAGCGGCGGACTTTATGGTGGCAGTAACTACATCGTGCTTCCTTCCGAACTTACAGGCGTTAAAGCTAAGATCTTTGTTATGACCGGTAAATGGTTCCCTACAGGATGCCATAAAGTAGGCGCGTCATTCGGCTGCCTGGCTCCGAGACTGATCACGGGACAGTTCGACGCTACATATCATAAGGCTGTATGGCCATCAACAGGCAACTACTGCCGCGGCGGCGCTTTCAACTCCAAGCTGCTCGGATGCGATTCCATCGCGATCCTGCCCGCTGAGATGAGTAAAGAGCGTTTTGACTGGCTGTCCAAGATCGCCGGCGAGGTTATCGCTACACCGGGATGCGAGAGCAATGTTAAGGAAATCTTCGATAAGACATGGGAACTGCGCAACACACGTAAGGATGTCATGATCTTCAACCAGTTTGAGGAGATGGGCAATTACCTGTGGCATTATAATGTAACCGGCAACGCGATCGCTGACGCGTTCGAGGAGATGAAGGGTGACGGTGATCGTTTTGCCGGAGCTGTCTTCACATCCGGTTCCGCCGGAACAATGGCTTCCGGTGACCGCCTCAAAGAATTGTATCCGGGCGCTAAGCTTGGTGTTGGCGAGGCCCTTCAGTGTCCGACACTGCTGAACAACGGATTCGGCGGACACCGTATCGAAGGTATCGGCGACAAGCACGTGCCTTGGATCCACAATGTTAAGAACACGGATTTAGTAGTAGATATTGATGATGAAGACTCACAGAGACTGATCCGCTGCTTCAACGAGCCGGTCGGACGCGAGTATCTTAAGAAGGAAGTTGGAGTTGACCCGGCTGTTGTGGACGCTCTGGATTACTTCGGAATTTCCGGTATCGCGAATATCCTCTGCGCGATCAAGATGGCGAAGTACTATGAGCTGACAGAGAACGACGTTCTCGCTACAGTAGCTACAGACTCCGCTGTTATGTACGGATCACGTATCCAGGAGCTTAAGGACGCGGACGGCGAGTACACAAGCCAGATGGCGGCGGTTGATTACAACGTGCATATGCGCAATATCCGCACGGATAACATGCTTGAGCTTACCTATGAGGATCGCAAACGTATCCATAATCTGAAATACTACACTTGGGTAGAGCAGCAGGGCAAGACATACGATGAGATCAACGCTCTGTGGTATGACGACGCTCATACATGGGGTTACGTAAGAAGCCTGGCTCCGCAGATTGATAAACTGATCGACGAATTCAACGAGCAGACAGGTCTTCTTAAGAATCTGTAAGCCGAAGCAAACAGTACATAGACCGAAGAACATCATGTCAGTGGGCCATTGGCGCCTACTGGCATGTTGTACGATATAGGAGGTAGTGAAAGAATGTTGAAGAATGTGAAATCCGCTGTCTGCGTGAAGTGCGGGCACGAGATCGAGGCTGATCCGAATATCACTGTATGCCCTAAGTGCGGTGGAATGATGGATATCAAATACGATTATGATTACATCAAGACACAGGTAAGCAAGGCGGATATGGCGGACCGCAAGGAGAACACTATGTGGCGTTACCGTGAGTTCCTCCCGGTAGAAGGCACAAGCAAAGTTCCCAAGCTTCGAGTGGGCTGGACGCCTTTCTACGAGACGAAGCGTCTCGCGGAAATTATCGGAGTGAAAGAGCTCTATGTTAAGGATGACGGCGTGAATCCGACCGCGAGTCTCAAGGACCGCGCGTCGGCGATGGCGGTCGTTAAGGCGGAAGAGGCCGGAAGAGACACAATCGCCTGCTCCTCTACAGGCAACGCGGCTTCCTCGCTCGCGGGCAACGCGGCCGCGGCCGGCTTTAAAACGTATATCTTTGTCCCCTCCAGAGCCCCGAAGGGCAAGGTCGCGCAGCTTATGATGTTTGGCGCGAATGTTGTCAGCGTTCAGGGATCCTATGAGGACACATTCCGTCTCTCAGCGGAAGCGATTGACCGCTGGGGCTGGTATAACCGCAACGCGGCGATCAACCCTTACCTGATGGAAGGCAAGAAGACAGTCGCTCTTGAAATCGCGGAGCAGCTGAATTGGAAGATGACGGATTACGTAGCGCTTTCCGTAGGCGATGGCTGCACGATCGCCGGTGTATGGAAGGGCTTTAAGGATCTGTACGCGGCGGGCTTTATCGACAGACTGCCCAGACTGATCAGCGTTCAGGCGGAAGGCTGCTGCCCTCTGAACAGAGCCATCGCGACAGGCAAGCCCTGGGAGCCGATGGAAGAGAACACACTGGCTGACAGTATCGCGGTTGGTGTTCCCCGTAACGCGGATAAGGCTCTTAACGCGATCCGTGAGTCCAACGGCGTTGTCGTGAACGTGTCCGATCAGGAGATCCTCGCGGCGATGAAGCTTCTCGGAACGACCTGCGGCGTGTTCGCGGAGCCGGCCGGAGCGACAGGCAGCGCCGGCCTTAAGAAGGCGGTAGCGGAAGGACTCATCCCTCATGACGCTTCTGTAGTCAGTATCGTTACAGGAAGCGGGCTGAAGGACGTGGCGAACGCGATCAAAGCGGCGGGCGAGCCGATTTCCATTCCGGCGGATATGGGTCTGCTTCTTGAAGAGTTCCGTAAAGTCGGCGGTCCGCGATAGGAAATTCGTGAATCTAACAAATTTTGTTATTTTTTAACAAAAATAACGCGGGCATATAGGAAACGGCAACGGCTTTATGCTATAATAGCAAAGACTAAAGGTTTATATTTTCAAGGAGGGTTTTAAGAGATGACAGAGAACAGAATTTACAATTTCTCCGCCGGTCCGTCCATGCTGGCGGAAAGCGTGTTGAAGAAAGCGCAGGAGCAGATGATGAACTATGAGGGCTCAGGCATGTCCGTAATGGAGATGAGTCATCGTTCCAAAGTGTATGATAAGATTATTAAAGACGCGGAGCGTTTGTTCCACGAAGTCATGAATATTCCCGATGATTACCAGGTACTTTTCCTGGCGGGCGGCGCGACGGGCATGTTCGCGGCGATTCCTATGAATCTCGCTGTTAAGGGAAATCCGGACTATTGCGTAACAGGCAACTTCTCCGGCGGCGCTTTCAAAGAAGCGAAGAAATACGCTCCCGACGCGAGAGCGGCGGTAGACTGTACCGACGAGAATTTCGTTCGTATTCCGAGTCAGAGCGAGCTTAAACTTAATCCGGAAGCGGATTATGTTCATATCTGTGAGAATAACACGATCTTCGGAACGAAGTGGGGTTATGTGCCTGAGACAGGAAACGTTCCCCTGGTTTCCGATATGTCTTCCTGCATCCTTTCCGAGCCGGTAGACGTTACGAAATATGACGTAATCTACGCGGGCGCGCAGAAGAACATCGCTCCGGCGGGCGTTACGATTGTAATCGTTAAGAAATCCCTTCTTGGCAACGCGAAGCCTTACACACCGAAGATCTGGAACTTCAAGACAGAGACAGAGAAAGAGTCCATGCTGAACACGCCTCCCTGCTACTCAATCTACATCGCGAAGCTCGTTCTGGAGTGGATCCAGGAGACAGGCGGACTTGAGGCAATGCGGAAGAGAAATCAGGAGAAAGCGAAGCTTCTCTATGATTACCTTGACACGACAGATTTCTACAAAGCTCCGGTTGAGAAGGACTCCCGTTCTATGATGAACGTGGTGTTCCGCACAGGCAATGACGATTTGGACGCGAAGTTCGTCAAGGAGTCCCAGGCGGCCGGTATGTCGAACCTGAAGGGCCATCGTCTGACAGGCGGCATGAGAGCTTCTATTTACAACGCGATGCCTAAGGAAGGCGTTGAGTATCTGATCGATTTCATGAAGAAATTTGAGGCGGAGAACAAATAATCCGCGTATACGCAGGAGGAAAACACATGTATAGAGTATTAGCGACAGACGGTATGGCGAAGAGCGCCGTAGCGAAGCTGGAATCTATGGGGTATGAGGTCGTTCAGGAGTTCTACGAGCCGGACGTACTCGCTCAGAAAGTTAAAGAATTTGACGCGCTGGTTGTTCGTTCCGCGACGAAAGTTCGCGAGCCGATCATCGACGCGGCGGTAGAAGGCGGAAGACTGAAGGTTGTCATCCGCGGCGGCGTAGGCGTTGATAACATCGACGTGAAGTACGCGGAGAGCAAGGGCATTAAGGTTCGCAACACGCCGAAGGCAAGCAGCGCTTCCGTAGCGGAGTGCACGCTTGGCCACATGTTCGCGATGGCTCGTTTCATCGGCATCTCCAACTACACGATGCGCGAAGGCAAATGGGAGAAGAAAGCCTACAAAGGCGTTGAGATCGGCGGCAAGACGATCGGACTGATCGGCATGGGCCGTATCGCGCAGGAAGTCGCTAAGAGAGCGTACGCTCTTGGCATGAAGGTTATGTACACGGATATCTTCGAGATCAACGGCCTGCCCGCTGAGTATCAGAAGTCCACGCAGGAAGAGATCCTGAAGAACGCGGATTTCGTATCTCTTCATATCCCGATGCCAGCGGATAAGAAGCCGGTTATCACAGCTGACGACCTCGCTCTTATGAAGCCGACAGCTTATATCTTGAATCTGGCCCGCGGCGGACTGATCGACGAGGACGCTCTTTGTGACGCTCTTGACGCCGGTAAGCTTGCCGGCGCGGCTCTTGACGTATTCAAGGAAGAGCCCGCGAAGAACCAGAGAATCCTGACGAATGACAAGATTTCCATGACACCGCATATCGGCGGCTCTACCAATGAGGCGCAGGATCGTATCGGCGAGGAAATCGTTGATATCGTTACAGAAATCTTGAAATAACAGCAATTACGCGCCCGGCCGATTTCACGATCAGCCGGGCGATTTTTTTCAAAACCGCGCGCGGCGCGGAAAAGACTCGAATAGACAGACGACCGAGGGCTCGATATGGAAGGGTGGTTTTAATTATGAAGAAACAGATACAGGAATTTCAGAGACAGATACAGGAACTGCTTGAGAAAAACGCGCCCGATACCGATTGGGCAGGCGTACGGGAAGAACTGCTTACGCGTATCGGCTTTTATCAGCACGAGAGACTGATCCATCTGATCGTGACCGTCCTCTTCGCGATATTGGAGGTCCTCGTAATCTGTACTTCTGTAATTACGGAGTCATGGGGAGTTATGCTATTTGGCGCGGCTCTTCTGGTACTGCTGGTTCCGTATATCGGGCATTATTATTTTCTGGAGAACGAGGTACAGAAAATGTATTTGGAATACGCTGAAATTAAAGAGAGACTTGACGCTTGTAATCGACGTGAAATGTGATATAATGTATCACGTTACGATGTGTAACAGAATACGGAGGGGCTCAGGTGGAGGAACAGAAGAGAAACCAGATGAATCTTATGGCCAGAGAGTGTATGGTCTCCGCGCTGACACAGCTGCTCGAAACGAAACCGCTTTCCGAGATCAGCGTGACGGAGATTACCAACAAGGCCGGCGTTTCCCGCATGACGTATTACAGGAATTATCATTCTAAGGAAGAAATCATATCTTCTTATCTGGAGGACATTTTTAAAGCTTTTCGGGAGGATACCGCTTCCGCGGTGGAGAAGGGCGGCTTTTTCCAGGATTACGAGAATATACTGTATTGTGTTCATTTCTTCGAGAAGCATCAGCATTTCGTCAGAAGCCTTTACCGCAGCGGTATGGGCGATCTCATGATGCAGTCTATGACCAGCTATATTCTGGGCACGTATTACACGGAGGATAAGGGACTGGTCTATTATTATAAACTGCAGGCGCTGGCCGGATCGCTTTACACAATCTACATCGCCTGGATTCTGCGTGACACGCGCGACTCCGCGGAGAACATGTCACAGATCATCTACGATATCTACCAGCAGGTCCTTTGAAATCGGGAAATCCCCGTAGGAAAAGCGTGCTTTGTGTTCAACATATAGTAATTAAAACCATATTAGCTAGAAAATAATGCCATATCTTGAACAAACTGCCGGTTTTTGTAACAGTTGAAGCCGCGTGACTTGATTTTGGTTACCTGTAGGGTTATAATGCAAGCTATGTGATAGAACAAACACTGATAAACAGGTTGTTTTTTTAAAAGAGGAGGAATTTTTAATGAGTAACAGTTCAATCACTCACAAGATGGAGAGGAAAGCTTTTGAGGTGGCGATTGACGCCGCGATTAAGCACGCTAATAAAGATCGTCAGAAGGCTCTTCTTCAGTTAGTTGACTTGATGGAGAAGAAGCTTGGCGACGTATGGAGCAAGCAGGCATATGAGAATTTAAGAGGTGTATTTAACGATCCTAACAGCAAGTGGATGCAGTTCGCGAATAACCTGCTTGACAGCACGGATCCCAAACTTGTGAAGATGGCAATGCTGAACTTGGGCTATGAGGCTGGTTTCCGCGGCTTCCATCTCGCGCAGGAGAACGCGAAGAAGTACGGCTGCGATATTCCCTGGATCATTCTGATCGATCCGACCAGCGCGTGCAACCTTCGCTGCACAGGCTGCTGGGCAGCTGAGTACGGCCATCAGATGAGCCTTACTTTTGAGGAGCTGGACAGCGTAATCGAGCAGGCTGAGGCGCTCGGTATCCACGCGTTCCTGCTTACAGGCGGCGAGCCTATGATGCGTAAGAAGGACGTTATCCGTCTTTGCGAGAAGCATAACGAGAGCGCGTTCCATTGCTTCACGAACGGTACTCTGATCGACGAGGACTTCTGCAAGGAAATGCTTCGTGTCGGTAACTTTGTTCCTTCTATCAGCCTTGAGGGCTTTGAGGAAGTTAACGATGCCCGCCGCGGTAAGGGAACCTTCCAGAAGGTTATGCACGCGATGGATCTGATGAAGAAGTATAAACTTCTCTATGGCACATCCATCTGCTATACAAGCGCGAACTACAAGACCGTTACATCCGATGAGTTCCTGGATATGATCATTGACAAGGGTGTTAAACTGGCTTGGTATTTCCATTACATGCCGGTTGGAAACGACGCTTCCACAGATCTGCTGCTTAACCCGGAGCAGAGAGAGTATATGTACCACCGCGTACGTGAGATCCGCGGATGGCAGGGCGGCAAGAGCATCTTCGCGATTGACTTCCAGAACGATGGCGAGTTCGTGAGCGGATGCGTAGCCGGCGGTAAATACTACTGCCATATCAACCCGGCCGGAGATGTTGAGCCTTGCGTATTCATTCACTACTCAAGCGCGAACATCCACGACAAGACTCTGATCGAATGCTTACAGCAGCCACTGTTCCTGGAATACCAGAAGAACCAGCCGTTCAACGATAACCTGCTGCAGCCATGCCCGATGCTGGAGAATCCGGAGAAGCTTCAGGCGATGGTTAAGGCTACAGGCGCGAAGTCCACAGATATGCAGTCTCCTGAGAGCTGCGAGCACCTCTGCTCTAAGTGCTCTCACTACGCTGAGGAATGGGCTCCGACAGCCGATAAGCTGTGGGAGAAGGGCCATCTTGATAAGAAGAAGATGGACTTCTAATCCATAGAACAAGATTGAATTGAAGTTTAGGAAGCTGCCGCTTTATAGCAGGACTTGAGCCTGCCGGGAAGCGGCGGCTTTTTTGTACGCCAAAAAATACGCGCCCCCCGAATTGACAAACAGGGCCGCGGTTGTTACAATCTAACTAAAGCAAAGGCGCTTTCATTTATTGAGAGCGCCTGTTTTTAATTTTACGCGCGGACAGAAACGCGCGGCTATCGATCTTTGTTCAAGAAGGAGAATGTACTATGAGCAAATATACAAAAGACGATATCCTTAATATGGTAGAAGAAGAGGACGTTCGCTTCATACGCCTCCAGTTCACGGATATTCTCGGCACCATGAAAAACGTGGCGATCACCGCCAGTCAGCTCGGGCGGGCGCTGGATGGCGAGATGATGTTCGACGGGTATTCAATAGAAGGCTTTGTGCGGATTGAGGAATCCGATATGTTCCTGCGCCCGGACCTGGACACGTTCGTGATCTTTCCGTGGCGGCCGCAGCAGGGCAAGGTAGCGAGACTGATCTGTGACGTATACCTGCCGGACGGCACGCCTTTTTCCGGAGATCCCAGACAGGTATTGCGGAAAGTGACGAACGAGGCGAAGGAAATGGGTTATACCTTCAACGTAGGTCCCGAGTGCGAGTTTTTCCTGTTCCACACCGACGAGGAAGGCAAACCGACCACGATCACGCACGACCAGGGCGGGTATTTTGACCTCGGGCCGGTCGATCTGGGAGAGAACGCCAGAAGAGATATGGTACTGACGCTGGAGGACATGGGCTTTGAGATCGAGGCTTCTCACCACGAGACGGCGCCGGCGCAGCATGAGATTGACTTCAAGTATGACGAAGCCTTCGCGACGGCCGACAACATCATGACATTTAAACTGGTCGTAAAAATGATCGCCAAGCGTCACGGGCTTTTCGCGAGTTTCATGCCGAAACCGACGCAGGGCGAGAGCGGCTCCGGCATGCACATCAACATGTCCCTGAACCGGGATGATGTCAATATTTTCAGCGACCCGGGCGCCGAAAACGGGCTGAGTCAGGAAGCGTACTATTTTATCGGCGGCCTGATGAAGCACGCGAGAGGTATGGCGGCGATCACGAACCCGATCGTTAACTCCTATAAGCGTCTGGTGCCCGGCTATGAAGCGCCGGTATACATCGCGTGGTCGGCAAGCAACCGCAGCCCGCTGATCCGTATTCCCGCGGTCAGCGGCAACAACGTGCGCGTGGAGCTCAGAAGCCCCGATTCCGCGGCGAACCCGTATCTGGCGATCGCTGTCTGTCTCGCGGCGGGCCTGGACGGTATCAGGAACAAAATCATGCCGCCCGAAAGCGTCGACACGAATATTTTTAATATGAAGAGACAGGAACGCGAGGCGGAAGGTATCGACTCACTGCCGGCGAATCTCCTGGACGCGTTGAGAGCTATGCGCGGCGACGCCGTGATCTGTGAGGCGCTCGGCCAGCATGTAGTCGATAACTATATCAAAGCGAAGAAGAGAGAGTACATGGCTTATAACGAAAGCGTGTCCCAGTGGGAAATCGACGAGTACTTATACAAAATCTAGATTTCTGACATACAGCGCGAAAAAATACGGCGAGGGGAGGCGTGAAATTGGCTGACATCATCGTTGTGTTTCCCAAACAGGACAACGCTTTGAAAATCCGCAACATACTGCTGCAGAACGGCTTTTCCGTAATCGGCGCCTGCACCTCCGGCACACGGGCCGCTCAAATAGCGGACGATATGGAAGAAGGCATCATTGTCTGCGGCTACAAATTTCAGGACATGCTTTACAGTGACCTCCGCGAACTGCTTCCCCGGGCCTTCCAATTCGCGCTCATCGCGACAGAAAGCCATTGGGATGAAGGCCTCGAGGACGGCGTGATCGGCCTTTCCCTTCCTATCAAGGTCCACGACCTCATTAACACCGTTAACCTGATTTGCGAGTCCATGGACGCCGCCAAAAGACGCCGCAAAGCTAAAGGCCGCGTCCGGTCGACGAAAGAAAAAGAAACGATCCAGGACGCGAAAGCCCTTCTGATGACCCGAAACGGCATGAGCGAGGAAGAAGCGCACCGCTACCTGCAGCAATGCAGCATGGAAAGCGGCAACAATATGGTAGAAACGGCGGAAATGGTTCTGAGTATTATGAAAGAATAGAAAAAACAAAGATTTAACTTGAAAATCCCACCCGGGAGGCGGAAGACGCCGGGTGGGATTTTTTTCTGGAGACCGCCGATTCGCGTAACCTCTGGAAATCCGCGAAGTTCTGTGGTACTATTAAATATACTTAATTGTTCTGAGCGGAGGAAAGACAGAATGAAGTTTACTAAGATGCAGGGAATCGGTAATGATTATGTGTACGTGAACTGTCTGAGCGAGCAGGTTAAAGACCCTGCCGGGACGGCGGTTCTTGTCAGTGACCGCCATTTCGGCGTGGGCTCGGACGGGTTAATCCTGATCTGCCCCTCGGAAGTGGCGGATTTTCGTATGGATATGTATAACGCGGATGGATCCAGAGGCGAGATGTGTGGCAATGGGATTCGCTGCGTGGCGAAATATGTCTATGACTATGGCCTGACACAGGAGAAGAAGATCACGATCGAGACGCTTGGCGGCATCAAGACCTTGAAGCTTTTTACGGAGGATGGTGTCGTGACGCGGGTACGGGTCGACATGGGCGAGCCGATTCTTGTACCGGGACAGATTCCGGTCAGCTTTGAAGGCGATACCGTTATCGACCGACCGATCACGGTTCAGAATAAGGAATACCGTGTGACCTGTGTCTCGATGGGTAACCCGCACGCCATTGTTTTCATGGAAGAGATCCGGGATCTGCCGCTTACGGAAATCGGGCCTTCCTTCGAAAACCATGAGCTGTTTCCGAAACGGATTAACACGGAGTTCGTTCAGGTTGTAGACCGCAAGCATGTAAATATGCGCGTCTGGGAACGCGGTTCCGGCGAGACACTCGCCTGCGGAACCGGCGCCTGCGCGACAGCGGTCGCGTGCGCTTTGAACGGGAAGACGGATCGGGACGTAACGATAGGACTTCTCGGCGGCGAGCTGGAGATCGAATGGGAAGAGACCGATAATCACGTGTATATGACAGGACCCGCCGCGATTGTTTTTGACGGCGAGATCGATATGGACGCGCTGCGCGCGAACACGCGGGCATAAGACTGGCGACTCGAGGGGGGTAAAGTTATGAAACAGACAGAATATCCGGTTACGGCTCTGCGTATCCTTGTGGACTCGATTGAAGAAAACAGCGATAACATAACGGGATCGATTATCGGAGTCGCGCTGAAGGACAGCTATTCATTCTCGGGAGTTCCTTCTTTGCTGCTTCTGATCGACAGGCTTCTCGACCAAATCGGCAAGCCGCAGCCATCCAGGCAAAGCCGGTCTTTTAACGAAGAGGGAGAGAAGACGGCTAAGTTTGTCGGAAATCCGAAGCGATATCATTCATCAGAGGAAATCCGTCAATCGCGGGGGAAACTCAAGACGTTGGATGTGTATTTCGTCTCCCGCGCCAGAAGCTCCTGGCAGGGTTTTGTTAAAGACGAGAACGGCGAGATGGAAGGCTCTTTCGAAAGCGATGTGGAGTTCATAAAAATGGCCTTGTATGACCGCTTTGTGACTGAGGAAGCGCATAATAAGTATTAACAGATGACAATGGCTGTCATTAGAACATCGAAGAAAGGTCGCGCGGCATGGAGGGGAACAGAGTTATGAAAGGTCGGAATGGCCAGACCTACGTCGTCGAGATCAAATGCCGGCAGAATCATACTTGGCAAGGCACGATTCAGTGGGTAGAAGGTAAACAGACAATATCGTTCCGCAGCGTGCTGGAACTATTGAAGCTTCTGGACTCGGCTGGCGTACAGTGCGACACCGTAGACGACTGGGAAGAGAAACTGGCGTTATGAAGGCATGAAGAAGAAGCGTAATGGGAATGGCGAAGTTCCTGGTACGCTTCTTTTTATAAAAAGGGGAGAATTGTTATGACGGCTCATAAGGGGAGAAAAAGAGCGGGCCGGACGCTTCTGATTCTGGCATTGCTTGTAATGGGACTCGCGCTCGCGACGGAGCAGGATGCCCGCGCCGAAGCGGGAACATCCTATGGGAGTCAGTCAGATGGCGCTTCCGGATCGAGCGGCGCGGATGCCGCGGGCGATACGGACAACGCGGATAGCGCGAATCAAACAGGCGAAACAGACAACACGGACGAGACGACGACCATAGAAGACTCAGAGGTCCCGCAGTCCAAATCAGCGCCTCTGGGAATGCCGGCATGGTTCTGGCTCGTATTCAGTATCGGCGCCTCGGCGCTCATTACGGCAGTCATGTATAAGGTGGACAGACGGAGAGTATAAGGGAGGAAATATATAAGAAGCTTCCGCGTAAGGCTGGGGACAGCCGGACGCGGAAGCTTCTCGCTTATTTGAGATGATTCTCATAATCTTGAAGTTCGTGAAATACATTATCTACAATGGCTGTATGGTTTTCTAATCGATAAAGTAAAAAATATCTATGACTTGTAAAGTTCATTCTTCTGTAACCCAGTTCCTTCAGCCGCGGATTAGAGCATATGCTCAAACTTCCCGCTACTTGTTTAAGAATATTTGTTGTCTGTTCAAAATCCGCTAAAAGATTACTGGCCGCTTGCTCATTCCTTTTTTCGAATAATAAATAACTTATGAAACGGTTAATATCCAATTCAGCGTCCTCAGTAAGCATTACCTTATAAACCATACTTCTCCCTCATATCAGCAACGATGTCATCCGCGTTCCGGCATTTCCCCTGGGTGGCGCTCTTCCTTGATTTCGCGAGCTTTTCTAATAATTCTTCCTCTGTTATTCGCGCGTATGGGTCTCGATCCCCGCTGACTCGTTTAATCTCAAAAGGGAACCCGTTATTCGCTACGGCTTGTGTTAAAAAGATCCGTATCGCGGTTGTGGTATCGGTGCCCAGATCCTTAAACAGAGAATCTGATTTCGCTTTTAAATCATCATCAATACGAATTTGAATTGTATGGGACATAGCTTCACCTCCGGCTCATCCATTGTTATTGTAATACAATCATACCATAAAAAACATGCTGAATCAATGACGCTGTATTGAACTGGAACGCGGTGGCGAGGCGGGCTCTTTAGTTCGGACTGAGTTGTAAGGCGAGATGCCACTTTGTAATTCGAAACGCGTTTTTTGTAATTGAGAAGTAAAGTTTTGTAAACGAAAAGCCACTTTTGTAAGTGATAAGTAGAGTTTCGTAAACCAAAAGCCATATTTGTAATCCAAAAGCAATTTGATTTTCAGCTTTTTCTGCTGTATCATGATAATTATAAGCATGCCAAAGGGAGGTCGACTCCCTCTCGATTTTTTTGTAATCGGAGAATCCACCCCTTCATTCCTTAGACAGATGATGGGTTGGCGGCACGTTAATAATTATTTTTTGAGAAGAGCGGGTTTTAACATGATGTCACCGGCGGCTACCGGCTTGCATCCAAGCTTTCTTAAAACCTCTTCTCCATGATAAAAGCTGAATGTTTCGTATGGGCTACGATTATTCAGCTTTTTTCTTTTGTAGGAATTAATGTGATTCATCATCAGATTCACATCTTCCCGCGTAAGCTGATCAAAACTGGTTCCTTTTGGCAGTATTCTGCGGATTAACTCATGGTTTACTTCACAGGCACCTTTTTGATAAGGGCTTCCCGCGTCGCAATAATACACACTGGTTCTTTTATAGCTGTATCCTGGCGCTGGGTGTTCACGATATTCTATTGCTTTAGGATTCGAGAATTCACTTCCATTGTCAGTGAGTATCACCAAGAATAATGCCTCAAAAAGATTTTCTCCAAGCAGCTGTTCTAACTGATTAAAGATATCCGTTACAGATTTTGAAGTATTCGCGTCTCTGAGGAACGCAAGCATTAAACTACATTCAACAAAGTGAATCGTAAGAAGGCATTTACCACCTTTGCTGCCAATAACAGAATCCATCTGTATAACAGGTGTATCTGGATTCTTCTCCATGTATGTAGTAAACGCTTCGTAATTACGACCAATACGACATCCTTTATCAACTTTGAACTCAGGCTTTTTATACCTTTCACGAAATTTAACTTTTCTTGGGAGATCAATATTTCTTACATCAAACATGCAGGCATCAATATAGTTATAGATTGTTTTTTCACTACACATAAGCTCATCCTCATGATTAATATAAACCTGATTTACAGACTGTCCATTCTGAATTAAAGGTGAGATGATCTTATTCAGTCTGCTGATTTCTTTCTCTGATACACATAGACCACTTCGTGATTGGGTAATCGTTTTGTGAGATTTAATGTGCGCGCGCTCAGCATCATAAATGTTTTTGAGCAAAGTACATTTTCTGATGGTATCACAACCATTACAGACATATGGAGCTCTGAATCTAGCAGTACAGATCTCCTCAACATACTCCTCACAATTCGTATTACAGGACGGACACAACTTACAATACTGCGCCGATTTACGAGTACAGTCCTTACCACAAAGATCTTTCTTACGACAGTTACATCTATTTTTACATGAATTGAATGGATACCCTGGATAGCCAGTGGCAACTTCAGAACTATATTTGCGTATTTCACGAGATATGGTTGTTGGATTCTTATCCAACCTGCGGCTTATTTCTTTAAATGAAAGACTATCTTTCAAAAACTTTTGTAAATCAAGTCTTTCTTCATAAGTAAAAAATTTTGACATATATCCTCCTGTCTGCCGCCAACTATCCTAGGATATATGGAATTAAATAAAAGAGCAAACAAAAAGACTGGCTATTAACCAATCTTTTGTAAGCCAGGACGCAACCTCCTGGTGTATATATAATATTTTGTAGAATTAAAACCCAGTTGAATTGAGAGGAGTTGCGTCTCGATTTACAATTGAGGGCTCTTTAGTTCGGCTCTTTAATTCGCGACAAAAGCGCGGCAGAAACCCGTTCAAAAAATTCACCATCTTTACTAAAAACCGCGCAATATGGAAAATGGTTTTGCCTGCGGACTCTTTTGTGTTATAATTCTATTTAAAATAAGAGGGTTAATGAGGCGGAGTGTAATATGGAGAACATAAATAAGAAGGAAGGCCTGGTACTGGAAGCGCGGACATTCAGCCGCTTCAAGGTATCGGGAATGGGCACGGAGCTGGATTCCGGCGGGATTCGTTCCGAGATGATCATGAAATTGATGGCGTATCTTCTGTGCCATCGCGACAAAGCGCTCAGTGTTCAGGAGCTTAGCGACGCCTTATGGGCGGACGGGGCGAGCGGCAATCCGGCCGGCGCTCTGAAGAATTTGATGTACCGGCTGCGAAGCCTGCTGAGGAATACCTGGGGTGACTGGGAATACATACTGACAGGGAGAGAGTCCTATCAGTGGAACCCCGAAATCACCGTACGTTTGGACGCGGAGGAGTTTGAGGAGGCTTGCCGCGGCGCGGAGCAGTCAGGCGAGCTGAAGCGGGAGATCGAGCTGAACCGGAAAGCGATCGATCTGTACAAAGGCATGTTTCTCACGGAACTTTCCAGTGAGTACTGGGTCGTTACGATGTCGACCTATTACCATTCCCGCTACCTGACCGCGGTCAAGAGACTCTGTGGCTGTCTGGAGTCTTTGGGCGAGTACGCCCAGATCGAGGATATCTGCGGGAAGGCGCTGCGAATCGATAATCTGGACGAGAGCGTGCACGGTTACCTGATCCGGTCACTGGCGGCCGAGGATAAATATAAACTGGCGATCGAGCATTATAAGGAAACGGTCGCTTTGCTGTATGACACTTTAGGCGTGCGTCCATCGCGCGAGCTCAGAGGATTGTTCGAGAATCTGCAGAAGCAGAACCACGAGAACGCCGAGGACATCAGCGCGATCGAGGAAGACTTACGAGACACGCCGGGAGAGAAAGGCGCGTTCTTCTGCGAGTACGGCGTCTTTCGCAAAATATACGCGCAGCAGGCCCGAAGCAGCGAGCGCCTGGGAATTTCCACGCATCTCGCTTTGCTGACTCTGGTCGTGAACATCGGAATCGACAGCGACACGGATGGCTATCGCAATCTCATGAAGAAAGCGATGACCATCATGCAGAATATGTGTCTGCGATGGCTTCGAAGCGGCGACACCTTCTGCCGCTACAGCGAGAGCCAGTTCCTGATCATGCTCCCCGCGTGTCAGTATGAGTCGGCGGTCATGGTAATGCGCCGCCTGGAGGATCGCTTCTTTGAGGAAGACTCGAAGTGTAAGATCCGAATCAATTACAGTCTTGACGAGGTTGTGCCGGCGTAGGCGCGCCTGTAACTACATATATAATAAGAAGAGTAAGCCGTCACTTCATAGGATAAGTTCATATGAGGTGACGGCCTTTTAGCGTCCCCAACAAAAAAATCGTAATACCGCGGGATTCCGCGAATCGGGTGTGGCTGAGCAAGTTGTCGCCGCGTCTTGGTCGCCGCGTATTAATGATGGCTGAGCGCAAAAATAAGTTTATATAATAAATATATAAAAATAAATTTTATAAAACGCCATATATAATTGATTTTGCCGCTTTATAATGCTATGATGATCGTAAGGAGGTGACAATTATGTTATGTCAATTCAGCTTCAAGAATTTTAAGTCATATAGGAATGAAACTGTTTTTGATCTTCAAGCGGGCAATCTGGCAGAGTTTGAAGATACTTTGATTAAAAGACCGAAAGGAACGGCGCTGCTACCTGTAAGCGTTATTTATGGCCCTAATGGCGGCGGGAAGACAAATTTGCTTCAAGCGATGGCGTGTCTTATTTCATTAATTGTTAAGCCCATACACGAACTGTGCAAGAATAAGGAATCCGTAATTTTACAGCAGGCCGTTCCCCGCGATCCGTTCGCGTTCGATGACATGTCAATGAAGGAGCCTACTGAGTTTAATATTTATTTCAGGACAAAAGATAACGAGTACCGGTATTATATTGCCATGGAATATGAGAATATTTCTTCCGAGTCACTGTATCGGAGAACAATAGGCGGCAAGAAGACGGCCACGCTTTTCGAAAGAGAAGGAAGCGAAATTAAGCTGGGTTCCAGCTTTCACAAAAACAAAGTCAATACAGAAGTGAATCCCAAAATGCCTTACCTGTCTTTCCTCGCTATTAACTATAACTTTCCTCATATAGTTGAAGTTCAGCAGTGGTTTGAGTCTTGTGTTATACGTAATTACGCCAATCCCAAAGCGGAGACGCGGATTCTCCTGTCTAGCGACGACGCGTTCAAGCGTGATTTTATAGACGCGCTTAATAATATGGGGATAGATATCAGTGATTACACTTTTAACAAAGAGAATAATCAATTCCTGCTCAGTCGTACAGTTAACAGGAAATCCTATAATCTTGCTTTTGAGAATGAGTCGGATGGAACGCGGAAAATATTCGCGGCGCTGCCGATTCTGATGCTGGCGTTATCGGAGGGGAGACTGGTTATTATTGATGAGCTTGACGCGAAGCTTCATCCGAAGCTGTTGCGGTATATTATCGGCTTATTTACGAACAGCGAGATCAATAAGAACGGCGCGCAGCTGATTTTTACTTCGCATGACATGTCTACTATGCGTAATGATGTCTTCCGGAGAGACGAGATATGGTTCGCGGCGCTTGATCCGAACCACAGCAGCGAGCTCTACTCGCTATATGAAATAAGAAAAGAAGATGGTAAGCGCGTAAATCATACTGCGTCTTACGATAAGCAGTATTTGGAAGGACGTTACGGAGCGGACCCGTACCTCCGGGAAATGATGGACTGGGAGGAGTTAACATGAGCTTGAAGCGGCCCGGAATTTCATGACCGGAACGCCACAAGTTTGTCTAAAATCCATCCTTTGACTTGGAATTTACCGAATCTCCTTGCCTCAACCGGCCTGAACCCCATCTTAAACACCTCCATTTTCCAGCATCCCCAACAAAATCTCCGTAATACCGCGGGATTCCGCGAAACGGGTGTGGCTGAGCAAGTTGTCACTCCCTGCCAGAAAATCCCTCTGATTTGCGTCAATTCGCCGGTTCGGATTGTGTAAATAGCATGAAGAACGCGGCGGTTTAGACAACCCGCCAATCGATTCGCGGGTAGCGCGTGAGATAGGTGGCTTTCTGAGTTCGCGTCTTGCTTATACGTTGACCCGGGGCGCTACCCCGGCACCCGCTCACCCAAACCCCTCTGAATTTCATGACCGGTACGCCACAAGTTTGTCTAAAATCCATCCTTTGACTCGAAATATACCGAATCCCCGCGCCTCAACCGGCCCAAACCCCATCTTAAACACCCCTATTTTCCAGCATCCCCAACAAAATCTCTGTAATACCGCGGGATTCCGCGAATCGGGTGTGGCTGAGCAAGTTGTCGCTCCCTGCCAGAAAATCCCTCCGATTAAACTGTACCCTATAAGGTGGACACGCCCACAAGACGTATTCTACCCAATAATTATGGTGATACCCTTTTTTCAGGACACGTTTTCCCGCGATTCATCTATTGGAAACGTGGTTGCCCTGGTTGT